>SDBV01001857.1_pt1 | contig 31666 bp, 27 predicted proteins | sample 2277081 | NCBI WGS metagenome assembly SDBV01 (sample SAMN10402039, study PRJNA504765) | marine sediment metagenome | isolation source: marine sediment core GS10_PC15, 223 cmbsf | place: Arctic Ocean: Southern Knipovich Ridge | collected 2010 | reverse complement strand
CTTCTTCGCCGCCGCAGGCTTCTTCGCCGCCGCAGGCTTCTTCGCCGCCGCAGGCTTCTTCGCCGCCGCAGGCTTCTTCGCCGCCGCAGGCTTCTTCGCCGCCGCAGGCTTCTTCGCCGCCGCCGGCTTTTTCGCGCCCTCGGCGCTCCCGTCAGCGGGCTTTGTCGAGCCCTCGGCGCTCCCGTCAGCGGGCTTGCCCGCTGACGCCTTTCTCTCCGCACCGGCCACGGCGATGCTCTTGATCTCAAGCCGCGTCAGCAGCGAGCGGTGGCCCTGCGTCTTGCGGTAGCGCTTCTTCGGCCGATACTTGAAAACACGAATCTTCTCGCCCTTCATGTGCTCGGCTACAACCGCCTCGACCTTGACCTTGCCGGCCTCGGTTTCGCCGATCAGCGACTTGCTGCCATCGGCGAACATGATCGCCTTCGGCGAGAGCTTGGCGCCCTCTTTCGCGTCCAAGCGATCGACGACAACCAAGTCACCCTGCTCGACTCGGTACTGCCTGCCACTCATTTCAATAATCGCGTAGGCCAAGGAAAGTGGACCCTCAGAAGAGAGGCCGACCTTTTTGGGTCGGCCCAGTTTCTCAGAGCGGCATTGTAGCCGCTCCAGCGCCGTCCACCCTACTCGCCGCCGCTACTACCGCTCGTCTTCGACCGGCCGCCCCTTCCACGCCCGCCCCGCCGACCTCGCCGACGACGGCCGTTGGTCGGCTTCTTATTGCCAGTCGAACCAGACTTGGTGGCAGTCACGCCCGCGCCAGCACGGGCCGAAGCCGACTTTGCTTTCGAGCGCCGCGGTTCCCGCGTCTCTCCGTTCTCGGAGACCAAACTCGCGTAGGCGGCGGTCCGCTTGACCTCTTCGATCTTGATCAGCTTCTTCTCGCCAACGAAGGGGCCGCCCCCGGTCACCGCAATCACGTAGCCGTCGATCTTCGCGATCGCGTCATCGACGTTGTACATGTGCGGCTCCTCGATCTTGATCAGGACCTCCTCGCCTTGCTCAAATGGGATTGCCAGCTTCTCGATCTCTTCGCGCGTGCCCTCGCGGCTTATCCGGAACGTATCGAGCGGGATGCCGTCCGTACCCTCGAAGTGAAACGCCTTGGCGGTGTCCTCTTCCAGCTCACGCAGCGGCTTACCGCCGCCGCCGATCAAGATCGCCGCGACGCGCGGGTGAACTTGGACGAGGAAGCCTTCGGCCTTCTTCTCCTTGGCAATGTCTCGCAGCCTGCGCTCGACATCGATCGCGACCGTCTCCTCCGCGAGTACTACACCCTCACCCTCGCAGGTCGGACAGGGCTTGGTCATGATCTCTCGCACGCCCTCGGTCACGTTTTGACGCGTCATCTCGACCAGTCCGAGCGGCGATATCTCGACTACGTGCGTCCGAGTGCGGTCCTCGTCGAGCGCCGTCCGCAGCACACCCAGAACCTGGCTGCGGTTGCGTGTGTACGCCATGTCGATAAAGTCGATCACGATGATTCCACCGATGTCACGTAGCCTCAACTGGCGCACGACCTCTTCCGCGGCCTGGAGGTTGACCTTGACGATCGTGTCCTCGAGGCTGCCGCGGCCGCGGCCCGTATAGCTGCCGGTGTTCACGTCGATCACGGTCAGTGCCTCGGCGTGATCGATCATCAGGTAACCGCCATGCGGCAACTCGACACGGCGGGACAGAGTCGATTCGAACGCCTCGACGACGCCGAAGCGCTCGAACAGCGGTTCTTCCTCTTTATACAACTCGACATCTTCGAGCAGATCGGGTGCGGTGCGCTCGAAGAAACTGACGATCCGGTGATGCGCCTTGGGGTCGTCGATGATCGCGCGGTCGAACTCCTTGCCAAACACGTCACGAACGACGCGCACCGGCAGATCAGCCTCCTGGAAAACCATCTCCGGCGCCGGCGAGTCCTTGACCCGTTTGTCGAGCACCTCGTTGAGCGCAAACAGATACTGGAGTTCACGCGTCATGTCGCTCTTGCGCGCACCATGCGCAGCGGTGCGCACGATCAGACCAGCCTTCTTCAGCTTCAAGCCCGCGGCCAGCTTGCGTAGCCGCTCGCGCTCGCCGTCGGGCAGACGGCGTGAAACACCAACGCCTTCGCCGTGCGGCGCGTAGACCAGGTGGCGACCGGGAATCGCGAGCTGCATAGACAGTCGCGCGCCCTTTGTGCCGATCGGGTCCTTGGTGACCTGCACGACGATCTCCTGCTTGGGCTTGAGCAGGTCGCTTATCTTCGGCCCGCCGCCCCTACCACGGCCGCGACGGTGGACGGTGCCATCCTCACTGACGATCTCATCGACGTGGAGAAAGCCGTTCTTCTCCAGGCCAATATCGACAAACGCCGCCTCCATTCCGGCGAGCACGTTGTCGACCTTGCCCTTGTAGATGTTTCCGACGATCGAGCGCCGCCCGCGACGCTCGATGTACAACTCTGCGACCCGCCAGTTCTTGAGGTCGGCCTTCAGCGGCCGCTTGCGCGACTTCTTTCGTTCATCGCCTTTCGGCGCTGTTCCTTTGCTTTCGAGTATGGCGACACGGATCTCTCCCCTGTCGGCCGAAACAAGTACCTGCTTTCGCATGAAAGTTTCCTAACTCTCCTTGTATGTATTTGGAGCGCCCTCCTGCGCGCGCGGGCATGGGTGTTGCTGCCCGGCGCGATCAAGCGAGGACCTCGCTCTTGGAGGCCGCAGTCTCGCGCGCCTGCAGATAGATGCTCTGCAGTAGCCCGAGCGCCATCATCGTGACGATAACTGACGAGCCTCCATAGCTGAGGAGTGGCAACGGGATGCCGGTGATCGGCATGATTCCGACGTTTCCACCCGCGTTGACGAATACCTGCGTCATCAGCATGGCCGTAATTCCTCCGGCGACCAATGTCCCATAGAGGTTCTTGCTGATGGTGAGAATGCGTAGCGCCCTCCATATAAGGAGCGCGTACAGTGTCAATACCAACCCCGCGCCGACGAAACCGTACTGCTCGCCGACGACCGCGAAGATGAAGTCAGTGTGGCTTTCCGGTAAGAAATCGAGTTGCGTCTGCGACGCTCGCGCGGCCCCCCGCCCAGTTTTCTCTCCCGAACCGATCGCGATCTGCGACTGGATCACCTGATAGCCCTGGCTCCGGGGGTCGACGTCGTCCTTGTGCAGGAACGCCGTCAAGCGATCCTGTTGGTAGCCCCGTAGTACCGGCTTGCCAACGGCGGGCGCAAGGACAAGCGTCATGAACACCGCCACTGCGGCGATCCCGCCAAGCGCAGCGAACTGGCGCCAACCGATTCCTATCACGAAGAGAGTCGTCAGCCCGACCGCGACGTAGACGATGCTCGTGCCAAGGTCGGGCTGCGCCATAACCAGCATCGCCGGGACGATCGCCAACAGCATTATGCGCGCGGTCACCTGGCGCTCGGAGCGACGGCGCATCAGGTCGATCACGAACGCCGAGAGCGCCAGGATCAAGAGGATCTTGCCGAACTCTGACGGTTGGAAACCAAAGAACGGAAGCTCAATCCGACGGCGCGAGCCACGCGTCGCTTCCCCCATCACGAGCACCAGCAGGATCAGTCCGATCATCGTTGCGAAGAGGCCGTACTTCAGCTCTCGCAGCCGTGAGTAATCGATGAAGGTCAACGCGAACATCAAGACGACGCCGGCGAGCGCGTAGCCAAGCTGGCGTGTGAAGAAGAAATCGCCGGCCGCACTTTCGAGCGTAACGAGGCTGCAGATCAGGATGCCGAGTGTCGCGAACAGCAAGATGAAGTCGATCCGAAAGAAGCGGACACCGCGATCGCCGAAGCGCTGCACGCCGGTGCCGAACGGTGTGGGGGTGCGACCGGCCATCAGTTGACGGGCTCCTCGCTGGTCGGGGCGGTTGCCTTCTTGCCCTTGACGTTGAAGAACGCTGCCATCATGCGCCGCACAATCGGCGCCGCGACCTCAGCCCCGAAGCCGCCCCGTTCGACGGTCGCCACGACGACGATCCGCGGATCGTTGGCCGGCGCGTAACCGACGTACCATGCCTGGTCGCCCTTGCCGGTGACGGCCGTGCCGGTCTTGCCCCCGGTCGCAACCGGGAACCCCGAGAAAGCCTTGGCCGCCGTGCCGTCGCCTTGAGTGACCAGGCGCAACGAGGTCCTGAGCGTACTCTCTATCTGGCGCGGTATGTCGACACTGCGGCGCGGCCCCGGCTGAATTCTTTGCAGCGTGCCGCCTTCGTTGTCCTCTACGCGGAGGCCGAGATGTGGCGTGACCACCTGACCACCATTGACGATCGACGCGTATGCGACTGCCATCTGGATCGGGGTGGCCTGAAGCCCGCCCTGCCCCGTCGCCAGCAGCAGCGCGTCGCCGATAGTCCACGGATCGGGGATCAGCTTCTTTTTGAAACGCTCGTTCTCGCTCGCCCTGGTCGGGACGTAGCCACCTACCTCGCCCGGGAGATCGATGCCTGTCGGTTTGGCAAGACCAAGGCGCTTGGCCCACTTGGCGATGATGTCGCCCTTGGCGTCCGACTCGACGCCGAGCTTGTAGTAGAAGACATCGTCGGAGACCTGCAGGGCGCGATTGACGGTTATGCAGCCGTGGGCAACCCCCTGGGCGTTCTTGAAGGTGATGCCGCCAACCGTGAGACTGCCTGGGTCGCAGATCACGCGGCTTGGCGTCAAGATGCCCGCGTCCATCGTGGCAATCGTGGTAAATACCTTGAATGTCGACCCTGTCGGGTATGCACCGGCGATCGCACGGTCGGTCAGCGGCGCCTCGTTGGCGTCGCTGGTCAGCTCCTTGTAGACGTTTGTCGGAACACTCTTGGCGAACAGGTTCGGGTCGAAGCTCGGGTTGGAGCCGAGTGCCAGCACCTCGCCGTTGCGCGGGTCGAGTGCGACGAAAGCGCCCGGCAGCCCAGCCGACTCCAGCCCCTTCTGACCGGCTCGCTGGACCGGCAGGTCGACTGACAGGCGCAGGTTCTCGCCAGGGGTCGGGCGCTTCACTGCCAGCTGGCCCTTCGGCCGCCCACGCGCGTCGACCTGGATGCGACTGGCGCCGTCCTTGCCACGCAGGTAGCGATCGTACTCGAACTCGATCCCGGACTGGCCGACCCTGCCACCAAGCGACACGCCGGCGTAGCGCGACTTATCGATCTGCTCCCGGTTGATCTCACCGATCGTGCCGAACAGGTGCGCGCCGGTCTGGCCGAGCGGGTACTTGCGTAAAAAGACGCGTTCGACCTCGACCGCGGCGAACCTGGCCTCGTTCTCCTCGAGGTAGAGCACCAAATCGAGTTTCACATCTGTCTTCAATCGCACCGGGCCAAACGGCAGCTCCTTGGTCGATCGCTTGACGCGCCGTTCGATCGTGGCAGGACTGATGTCGAGCACACGCGCAAGCCTTCGGTAAAGCCGCGCGCGCGCCGCCGCGTCCTGCGGGATCCGATCAGGGGCGAGCTGCACCGCCAAAGCGGTACGGTTGTCGACCATCGTCTGACCATTGCGGTCGAGGATCTCGCCTCGCGGCGCCTCGACCCTCACCTCGCGCACACGGTTGTCGTTAGCCTCAGCCAGGTACTGGTCGCCGGAAAGCACCTGCAGGAACCAGAGCCGGAAGAACATGATCGCGAACAGCACGAGCGCGACTCCACCCATGATCGCGACCCGCACAGCGAGTTGAGGCGTGACCACCATGCGCTTGTCGTAGTCGGGGAAAAACATCACTCGGTTGACTAGCTGAGCCGCAGTCCCGTTTTTGAGGTGTAGCGCCGCCGCGGACGCAGGTCATCGACCAGCACCGGCTGCAAGACGACCCGTACCAGCTTGAACAGGGGCGTAGCAATCAACGCATTGACGATCGCGCCGATCAGAATCGTGCGGATCACCACCGGACTGACCGTCGAATCGACGCCAAGCAGGAACTGCACCAGTGAGAATGACGTTGCGTACGCGAGCGTCGCGACAAACCCGCCAACCGCGGGAACCATCTTGTGCGAAGCGTCGCTAAACTCTCGATAGCGTCCTCCCGCGTAGCCAACGCCGGTCAGCAGCAACGAGTTGACACCAAGCGTCTGAACCAACGCCATGTCGGCCAGCAGGCCAAGCGAGAAACCGATACTTGCCCCCGCGACCGGCCCGCCGAGCAGGCCCGCGAATAGGGCGACAAGCGGGACGAGATCAGCGTACGCGCCCCAGAACCCGAACTGTGTCACGACCGCGAGCTGGAAGACGACGGTCACGAGCACAAGCCCCGCGCAGCGAGCGACGCCTCCAACGGTGACGATCACGGGCGCACCTGCGCATGATCGTCCCCGGGATTGACCCGCGAGAGCACCTCGACGACGCTCGCCTCACGGACATCCGCAAACGGCGAGACGTGCACACGCTGGAACAACTCGCGCTCGGTCGCATCAACCTTCGTCACCTTGCCGATCGGGATCCCCCTAGGAAAGAGGGACTCGAGTCTCGAAGACTTCCATCCCGACGTGATCACAGTCGCACCCCTGCGCACTGACTTGTTCTTCTGAACGAAATCGAGCAGCAGGTCATTCGGGTCACCGACCGTGGCCTTGACCAGGCCGTTCGCCCCGTTGGGGACGACCTGGGCCGAAACACCGCTTGACTGATCGGTGATCAGCGTGACCTGCGCGGCATCGGCCGACGTGTCCGAGATCCGCCCCGCGAGCCCGTCGCCGGTTACGACCGGTTGGTTGACACGCACGCCCGAGTCGGACCCCCGGTTGATCGTGATCGTCGAGTACCAAACGGTCGGCGAGCGCGCGATCACGCGCGCCGCCACAGGTTTGTATCCCTGCGGAAAGGTGCTCGATCGGTTGAACGCGACCAGCCCGTTGATCTGCTCACTGTCGACGCCGGCCGTCTGCTGTGCGGCGAGTTGCGCACGCAGCTTCTGTACCTCCTTGCGCAGCTTCTCGTTGTCCGACTTGGCGTCGAACACGTCGCCAACCCAACCACCGAAATCGCGTACCGGCTTCAGCGCTCGGCTTGCCCCCTCCTGGAGTGGTGAGAGCACTTCGAGGAACCCGCGCTGCATCGCGTGCAGTCCGCCGCCGGCGGACTCCCCGAAGTAAACGGTAAGTAGCGCTAGGGAGAGGCCGACGAGCAGTCCAAACACTGCCCGGCGCCTGCGGACCGATTTCTTGTACAAGTGGAAATTCCGATCAAAGTTTGTGTGGCCTCAAGCATCACGCAAGGGCCGGACCTAATAGCCTCGCTTACGACTGTTGCGCGAACTTTTGTTCGCACGGTGCATCGCCTCGAACTCTTCCAGCGAGCGACCGGAGCCAACCGCGACACAGGTAAGCGGCGACTCTGCCAAGTGGCAGGGCATCTGCGTTTCGTCACGCAGCCGCTCATCGAGGCCTTGTAGGAGAACACCGCCACCGGCCAGCATGATGCCACGGTCCATGATGTCGGACGCCAGCTCAGGCGGCGTGCGGTCCAAAGTCTCCTTAACAGCGCCGATAATCTGGGCGAGCGGCTCTTCCAGCGCCCCCCTGACCTCCTCCGAGGTCAGCACCACCGTCTTGGGAAGTCCGGAAACCAAGTCGCGCCCCCGAACCTCAGCCTGGACCTCTTCCGGCAGCGGGAACGCCGAGCCGATCTCGAGCTTGATCTCTTCTGCGGTCTGCTGACCGATCATCAGCTTGTACTCGCGCTTGACGTAGGAAACGATCGCGTCATCGAGCTCGTCGCCACCGACACGAATCGACTGCGAGACAACGATCCCTCCAAGCGAGATCACCGCGACCTCGCTGGTGCCGCCACCGACGTCGACGACGATGTTGCCGGTCGGCTCACCAACGGGGAGTCCCGCGCCGATCGCCGCGGCCATCGGCTCCTCGATCAGGTACGCCTGGCGAGCGCCGGCTGAGAGACATGCCTCTTCGACCGCACGCTTCTCGACGCCCGTAACACCAGATGGCACGCAAACCACGACGCGCGGATGCGCCCAGCGGTTCTGATGAACCTTTTGGATGAAGTGGCGCAACATCTGTTCGGTGACGTCGAAGTCCGCGATCACGCCATCCTTCAACGGGCGAATCGCTTGGATCGTGCCGGGCGTACGCCCCAGCATCCGCTTCGCCTCGAGCCCAACCGCGTGCACCTCGCCGCTGCGGGCGTCGATCGCGACCACCGACGGCTCGGACAGCACAATGCCGCGCCCGCGCACGTAGACCAGCGTGTTCGCCGTTCCAAGATCGACCGCCATGTCGCGGCCACCAAGACGTGTCATAGAACTGAAGAAGCCCATATTCGATGCTGTCGTTTACTTCGCTGCGCTGGCGCCACGTCGCGGGCAGGGAGCCGGCCCACTTGGTTTGTCTGACGGACGGCGCGACCAATAGTACCGAACCTCCGCCGATCGATCGCTGAGCCGAGCACAACTGCAGTCCCCGCGCAGGGCAGATCAGCCGCCCAGGAGGCCCGGCTCGAGCCCCAGAAGCAGCGGCACCGGCAGTCCAACCACATTCCAGTAGTCACCCTCGACGCGCTCGACCAGCGCCGTTCCGTAGCCCTGAATCGCGTAGGCACCAGCACGGTCGTGCCACTCGCCCCTCGCCAGGTACCACTCGACCAGCGACTCACCAAGCCCTCGAAACGTGACCGACGTGCGGGCGACCCCGGTGCGCTCGCCGCCGGCATCGATCAGCGCGACGCCGCCGAACACCTCGTGGGTACGCCCGTCGAGCAGGCGCAGGTGCTCGCGGGCCTGCTGCTCATCGGCGGCCTTGCCGAGCACGCGGTCGTCAAGATGAACCTCGGTGTCGACACCGATCACCAGCGCATCGCGCTCGGCCTGCTGAGTTACCGCGCGCGCCTTTCGCAGAGCGTTCTCGAGCACAACCGTTTCGGGGGGACCGTTCCTTAACTCGTCGACGTTCGACGGCACAACTTCGAACTCGATCCCGAGTTGTTCGAGTATCGCCTTGCGCTGCGGCGAACGGCTTGCGAGGACTATGCGGGGGGCGCCCAAAGAGTTCCCGATTTTCCCGGCTAAGGGAAAAGTGGAATCAGTCTAGCTCTGGAAACCAGAGTCCGATCTCGCGTTCGGCCGAGTTGGACGAATCCGAGCCGTGCACCATGTTGAACGTCATTTCGAGCGCGTAGTCGCCGCGAATCGAGCCTGTTGCGGCCTCGACTGGATCCGTCGCGCCGATAAGCTGCCGTGTAGCCGGGATCGCCTCTTCACCCTCTAGCACTCCCGCGACAAGCGAGCCACCGGTGATGAACTCGACCAGCTCGCGGAAAAACGGCTTGCTCGAGTGCTCGGCGTAGTGGCGCTCGGCGAGCTCGACGTCGACATCCATTTTCTTGAGCGCGACGATCTTCAGCCCTTTGCGCTCGAAACGCGCGAGGATCTCGCCAGTCAGCCCGCGGCTGAACGCGTCGGGCTTGACCAGGATCAGCGTTCTCTCCATTTAGAAAGTGCCTTTCGGTTCGTATTAGCGGCGGAGTCGCTACTTCTTGCTCTTGCGCGACGAGCGACTGGCCGAAGTTTTCTTCGAGCCCGCCGTTCGGCGGGCCGCCGACCGTTTCGCTGCGGCGCTCTGTTTCTCCGCTTTCTGCGTTTCGGCTTCCTTGCTATTACTGCTGCCCGATGCTTCACGTTTGGGGCCGACAGCGGCTGCTGCGGATAGCCGTTCCTCGGCCGCTTCCGAATCTGCGGTTTCCGGTTCTTCGGTGCGCACGCTCGACAGCGAGCGTTTCTGACGCTCGGCGGCCGACGGAGTCACCCGCTCGGGCTCGGACTCAGCCACCCGCGGCCGCGAGGCGGCGGGACGCTTCCCGGCGGGCTCAGCCTTTCGCTTCGCTCGTCGCACCGGCGCCTCGGCCGGCGCCTCGCGCTCGACCTCAGCCTCACAGAAAGGACAGACGCGCCAGCGAGGGTCGAGCGGCTTCGAGCAGCTCTCACACGGCTTCTTCAGCTTGCGCAGGCAACTCGGGCAGCGCAGGTAGGACGTTTCGACCTCGTACCCGCAGTTGCTGCAGGTGCGGTTCTGCATCATTGCAAGCCGCGCCTCAGCAGACTTCGTCTCGACCTCGCGCTCGCGGACGTCCTCGAGGTACTCGGGCGGGCGAATGATCGAATAGATCCAGTAGCCGACGAACGGGAAGATCGCCCACAGCGGCAGAACGCGAACCAGGACGGGGTCTTCGATCCTGCGTTCAGCATCGACGAACGCGCGGTAGATCAGGGCGAGCCACATCGCTACGAGCGACAGGATCAGCAGGCTCACGAACAGGTTGAGCGTGCCGTTGGTAATTCCGAAGATTGCGGGAGTCATAGCTGGTCGGGGGCGGGCGACCTGCGGCTCCACCCCGTTGAACAGTCGCGCGAGTGTACCCCAGAGAGGTTCGACGGCCCGTCCCGGGCGCCTTCTCATGAACCGTGACCCCGGCGAAAGGCGCTACAGAAGTATCTGGCCCAGCCCGTAGCCGATCGCGAAGAACACGAGGATCACAACCGCCACGACGACCGCCACCAACCCAAGCATGCGAAGGTGCTGGCCCACCGCTAGATGATCGATGCCCGGCTCGCGCTCACATCGTCCTCACGCGCGAGATCGGAAAGCAGGTAAATGGAGCCAGTGACCAGCACCGCCCCAGCCGGCCCGGCGATCTCCTCAGCTCGGCGTACCGCTGACCGGGGATCAGCCTCGACCTCGACCGGCGGACCGCCGATCTGTCGTGCGAGACTGTCGAGCGTCGCCGGCGAGAGCGCCCGTGCGTGCTCAGACCGGGTGAAGACGATGGCCGCACACCGCGGCAGCAGAGCAGCCAGCATCGCCGCCGCGTCCTTGTCGTCGAGAATCGATACGACAGCGACCGCACGCCGGCCTTCGGTCGCCCTCGCCAGCGAGGCCGCAAGTGCTCGCATTCCACTCGCATTGTGGGCCCCGTCGAACAGCGTCAACGGCTCGCGCGAGACGACCTCCAGCCGGCCTGGCAGCGTCAGCCGCGCCGCGGCGGCGCGAACCGCCTCGGAGTCGAGCGGTCCGCAAAAGGCCTCTGCTGCAGCGACTGCAAGCGCGAAGTTGTCTCTTTGAAAGTCGCCCAGTACGTGCAGTCGCAGCCGCTCGTAAGACGCCTTCGCGGTGGTGACGGAAAACGCGCTACCGTGCGATTCGATGCCGAAGTCACGACCGCCGAGCACTAGGCCCGCGCCGGTGTCGCTCGCAACGCGCTCGGCAACAGCAAGCGCCCTGACGCCGAGCGTTCCGGTCACGAGCCGGCCCCGCTCGGGCACGACGGCAAGTTTTTCGGCCGCGATGTCGGCCTCGGTCGGCCCTAGCCAGCGGGTGTGCTCGAGACCGACATTGGTCAAGACCTGAACGGCGGAGGTGACCACGCTGGTCGCATCGTAACGAGCGCCCAGCCCGGCCTCGACCGCGGCGACTTCGACTCCGCTGCGCCCCAGCTCCCAGTAGGCGGCGGCTGTCAGCGCCTCGAACTGAGTAACCCGATCGTCGCCTACGAGCGTGCGCTCGACGATTCGCGCCGCCTGCGAGGCGCGACCTACCGCGATCGCAAAGCGCTCGTCCGAAACCGCAGCTCCGTCGACCTCGATCCGCTCGGCAGGTGAGGTGATGTGTGGCGACAGGTAGGCGCCGGTGCGCAGGTCATGCTCGGCGAGGATCGCGGCGATCATGCGCGTCGTCGACGACTTGCCGTTGGTACCGACGACGTGGATCGAGTCGAAGCGCATCTGCGGAGATCCCATCGTTGTCATCAACCGTCGCATGCGATCAAGTCCGAAGCGCATACCGAACAGCTCGAGCGATGCCAGGTAGCGTTCGGCCTCGGCAATGGAGAAGCGGTTAGGCGCCAAGCTCATCGAGCTCCCTCTTGAAGCGCTCGATCTTGTCGCGCTCAGCTTGCACAATCGCCTCGGGCGCTTTGTCGACGAAACCGTCGTCGGCCAGCTTGCCTTCGGCACGCGCGAGCTCCGTGCTCAGTTCAGCGATCTTGGCCTCGCGCCTGCGCCGCGCCTCGTCGGGGTCGACGTCGTCGCTTGGCATCAGCACTACCAGTGCGCCGGCAAGCGCGAGCGTGGCGCGATCGTCGCGATTCTCTGATCGATCCCCGAACTCGAGGTCGAAGCGCGCAAGTCGACCGATCGTGTCGATCGACCGCTGGTAGCGCTCCAGCGCCTCAGCGTCGGCCGAGAGTCGCGCCTTCAGAACGCTTGCAGCCGGCGCTCCGATCAAGTCCCGGTGGTTGCGCAGGGCTCGCACTGCCTCGATCACAGCCTGCATCTCCCGCTCAGCCCAGTCGTCGGGTGCGCCGCGCTGCTCGTCCGGGTAAGGGCTGACCACCAGATCGGCCCGCTCGCCGGGCAGGAACGACCAGATCTCCTCGGTCACGAAAGGGATGAACGGATGCGCAAGCGCAAGCGTCTGCTCGAGCACGTACAGCAGATTCGCGGCGACCGCACGCTTGTCGGTTTCGTCTTCGCCGTACAAACGCGGCTTGACGATCTCCAGGTACCAGTCACAGAACTCGTTCCAGAAGAACGAGTAGATCGCCTGTATGGCATGCGAGAGGTCGTACTGCTCAATACGCCGCGTCACCTCAGCGACCGTCGTAGTGAGCCGCGACCGAATCCAGCGATCCTCAAGCGCGTCTCCGTCCGGTGCCGGCGTCGCGTCGCCGGCATTCATCAAGACCAGACGCGACGCATTCCACATCTTGTTGGCGAACTGCTGACCCTGGCGGATCTTCTCGGCCGAGTAGCGAACGTCTTGGGAAGACGACATCGCCAGCAGCCCGAAGCGCACCGCGTCTGCCCCGTGAGCGTCGATCTCGTCTAGTGGATCGATACCGGTTCCGAGCGACTTCGACATGCGGCGTCCGTCCGGTGCCTGGATGATCGAGGTGATGTTTACGTCTGCGAACGGAACGTCCCCAGTGAACTCGAGACCCATCATCACCATGCGAGCAACCCAAAGAAAGATGATGTCGCGCGCAGTGATCAGTACGTCCGTCGGATAGAAGGCTTTCAAGGCATCGGCGTCCTGCGGCCAGCCGAGCGTCGCAAACGGCCACAGCTGTGACGAAAACCACGTGTCGAGGACATCTTCGTCGCGCCGGAGCACGCCGTCACACGAACCGCAACGCTGCGGAGCTGTCCGCGTGACGTAGGTCTCGTCGCATGCGTCGCAGTACCAGACGGGCAACCGGTGGCCCCACCAAAGCTGGCGCGAGATGCACCAGGGTCGGATGTTCTCGAGCCAATCCAGGTATACGCGCCCCCAGCGTTCCGGAGTGAACTTGACGCGACCGTCGCGAACGGCCTCGATCGCCGGTTTCGCCAGCTCGTCCATCCTCATGAACCACTGAAGCGAGATCAGCGGCTCGATCCGGGCCCCTGATCGGTGCGAGACTGGGACCGTGTGGGTGTAGTCCTCTCGCTTCGAGATCAAACCGTCGTGATCGAGCGCAGCAACGATCGCCTCGCCGGCCTCGGCCGCCGTCATGTCCGCGAAGTCTCCCGCTTGCTCGGTCATGCGACCGTCTTCACCGATCACCGACAGCTCCTCGAGTTCGTGTCGCCGCCCGATCTCGAAGTCGTTCGGGTCGTGGCCGGGGGTTATCTTCAACGCGCCCGTCCCGAAGTCGATCTTGACGTGGTCGTCGGCGATCACCTCGAGCCGGCGGCCGACGATCGGGAGAATTACGTGCTTGCCGACCAGGTGTTTGAAGCGATCGTCTCCCGGGTTGACCGCAACAGCGGTGTCGGCCAGCATCGTCTCCGGCCGCACGGTCGCGACCGTTACGGATCCCTCGCCTGACTCGAGTGGGTAATCGATGTAGTAGAGGGTGTCGGTTTCCTCGCGGTCCTCGACCTCGAGTTCGGAAATCGCTGAACCCGATCCCGGGTCCCAGTTGACCATGTAGTTGTCGCGGTAGATCAGGCCCTTGTCGAACAGATCGACGAACACGCCCAGAACCGCGTCAACGTAGCCATCGTCCATCGTGAAGCGCTCGTCAGAGTAGTCGCAAGATGCCCCGAGGCGTTGGAACTGGGAGATGATGGTCGAGCCGTACTGCTCTCGCCACTGCCAGACGCGCTGCTCAAACTCGTCGCGTCCGACCTGCTCGCGGCTGGTGCCCTCGGATACGAGCTGTTTCTCGACCTGGGTCTGGGTCGCGATGCCGGCGTGATCTGTGCCAAAGATCCACTTCGTGCGCCGCCCGCGCATGCGCTGATAACGAATCAGAACGTCTTGAATCGAGCCATTGAGCGCGTGCCCCATGTGCAGTGCCCCTGTGACGTTCGGCGGCGGGATCGCGATCGAGTAGTTCTCGTCGGCCGACCCATCGGTATCGGGGTGAAAGTAGCCGGCACCAAGCCAGCGTTCGAGGACACGCGATTCGACCTCCTGCGGGTCATAGCGCGTGCGTTGCTCCAGTCTGGACAAGCGATCTGCTACCACGGTGCGGCAGTGTATTCACCCCTCCTGTTCCGGGGCGTTCCATGAAGTTGAGCTTAAGAATCCCCTTAACCTGCTCAGGATTGATAGACGAATTGCCGATTCAACGCGAGCAGTCACCGCCCCCAGTGACGAACCGCGATATGGCATCCGTCCCGATCACACCCAAGGCAGAGCGCGCCCGCAGGCTAATTCCGTTCGGCGTGGTGGCCGCGCTCGCCTTTCTGCTGCTGCCGTCGGAGCTGCGCACACCCAACGAGGCGGCGATCGCCATCGCCGCGGCGTTTGCCGCCGCGATCGCCACGGCCGAGCTACTGGTCCAGCGCCTGGTCCGGCAGTTGAAGCAACGTTCCGAGGACGCCGAGCGCCGCGCAGCCGAGCTTGCCGCCGCTGAGCGGCGGATCAATGAGCAAGCGACCAATCTGGCCACCGTCGTCGAGGCTACGCGAGAGTTCGCGGCTGTGCAGAGCCCTGAGCTGGTGCGGCAGCGGATCTGCGAGGCCGCCACGGCAATCGCCCGCGCCGACATCGCGATCTTCTTCGAACCGCAAGCAGGCGGCACCGCCCTGCGCGTCACCGCATCGACCGACCCGAAGATGATCGGCATGAGGGCATCGCTGATCGGTGAGACCTCCGGCGCGGCCGCGTCCTACACGAGCGCCCAGCGGCTGTTCGCACCGCTGGCCTCAGCCCACCCGATGCTCTCGCGGCGCCTGGTCGACGCGACCGGAGCGCAGTCCGCCCTGTTCCAGCCTGTGATTCGCGATGGAGCAACGGTCGCTGTACTGGGGCTTGTGTGGCACGAGCTACACCCGTACCTCGGTGAGAGGCGCATGAGCCTGGTCGAGCTACTGGCCAACGAAGCGGCGCACGCGATCGAGCACGCTAGATTCGTGTCGCGGCTGGCCGAGCTGGCGCGCACCGACGAGCTGACCGGGCTTCCCAACCGTCGCGAGTGGGATCGAACTCTGCCGCGCGAGCTGGCCGGTGCCAGACGCACCGACCGACCTCTGACGGTGGCAATTATCGATCTCGACGAGTTCAAGGATTACAACGACAGGCGCGGGCACCAAGCTGGCGACCGGCTGCTCAAGCTTGCAGCTGCTGCCTGGCAAGCGGAGCTGCGAGCGGCCGACGTACTCGCGCGCTACGGCGGCGAAGAGTTCGTCCTGGCGCTGCCTGACTGCGCGATCGACGCCGCTGTGGAGCTTGCGGAGCGGCTGCGCGCCGCGATGCCGGAGGGCGAGACCTGCTCGATCGGACTCGCACAGTGGAACGGCCGGGAGCCGGGCGAGTCGCTTGTCAGACGAACTGACGCCGCCCTCTACAAGGCGAAGAAGACCGGACGAGACCGCGCAGTCGTCTCGAACTGGCTACCCGCAACGCGCTGCGCTTAGTGGCCTCATCCACAGGCTCTGCCGAACTTGCGGACGCGTCCGCTAGCCATAGGTTGCAACCGGCGCGCCGGCAACCGGTGCGGCGGTGCGCAGCAAGGCACCACCCTCGTCGCCACCCATGGTCGTGACGTAGAGCTGGCGCAGATCGGGCCCCCCGAAACACAGCGAGGACACAAACTCGGCCGGGACGACAATCCTCTCGGCGAGCGCGCCATCCGGCGCGAACCGGACGACCTCATGGCCGTCACCGGTGGCGATCCAAACGCCGCCCTCGGCGTCGAGGGCGAGTCCGTCGGCTGCCTTTGATGGCGAGCGAGCCAGTACGCGCCGGTTGCCGCCATCGATGTCATGCGCGACCACCTCGCCTCTCGAGTAGTCACAGACATAGATCGTGTCGCCACCTGAAGCGATGCCAACCCCGTTCGGCCACTCGATGTCACCAAACAGCTCCCGTGCGCGTCCGGCTCGATCGATCTGCCAGAGTGAGCCCGGCACCGGCCGCTCGCCCGCAAACGGACGAAAGCCGAGAGCCCCAACGTAGAGCCGGCCTTCGCCGTCGGTCGCCATGTCGTTGAAGCCGGTCACACCCTCTGGCGCGTGCGCCAGAATCGCTGTGTCGCCATCGCGCACATGCACGATGTCGCGTCCTGAGATGACGATCCCGCCGTCTGCGTGTACCACCAAGCCGCCGACGCCGCGTCGCTTCGGAACGATCGTCACCACCCCGGCCGGGGTCCAGCGAAACACGCCGCCGCCCAGCACGTCGCTGAAGTAAACACCGTTGTCGTCGTAGCGAGGGGCCTCAGCAAGGCCATAGCCGGACGCGAGAACCTCGAACTCGCAGCTATTCATCTATTTGATGAACGACGTAGGTCTCGGTGGTGCGAGCTTAGGCGGTCTTCTCGGCGCGCTCGGCTTCGGCGGCCGCTCGCGCGGCTTCTTGGTGCCGAGACTGTGCGGCCTTGGCGGCCTCGGTCACGAGCGTCGGCTTGAGGTTCTTCTCGACCGTGTCCTTGGTCACGACGCACTTGGTCACGTCGCCGCGCGAGGGCAGCTCGAACTGCACTTCGAGCAGGATCTCCTCGAGGATCGACCGCAAGCCTCGCGCGCCCGTGTCGCGCTCGAGTGCCCGGTCCGCAATCGCACCCAGCGCGTCGTCGGCGAAGTGCAACTCGATCGCGTCGAAGCTGAAGAAACGCTGAAACTGTTTGATGAGCGCGTTCTTCGGCTCATCGAGGATGCTGATCAGGTCGTCACGCGAGAGCTGATGGATCGCGGATATCACAGGAAGGCGTCCGATGAACTCGGGGATCAGCCCGTACTGCATCAGGTCCTCGGGCAGAACCTGCTCGAACCACTCGCCAGTGTCCTTGTCCTTCTTCGACTCCATCTTCGCGGCGAAACCGACGGTCTGCCCGCCGACCCGGTTCTCGATCACCGTGTCCAGCTCAGCGAACGCGCCACCGCAGATGAACAGGATGTTGGTCGTGTCGATCGTCAGGAACTCCTGGTGAGGATGCTTGCGTCCACCCTGCGGGGGCACCGACGCGAGCGTTCCTTCGATGATCTTCAGCAGTGCCTGCTGGACGCCCTCGCCCGACACGTCGCGCGTGATCGACGGACTGTCGGCCTTGCGCGTGATCTTGTCTACCTCGTCGATGTAGATGATCCCGGTTTCGGCCTTCTTGACATCGAAGTCGGCGGCCTGGATCAGCTTCAGAAGTATGTTCTCGACGTCCTCGCCGACGTAGCCGGCCTCGGTCAGCGCGGTCGCATCGGCGATCGCGAACGGCACGTCGAGGATCCGCGCGAGCGTCTGTGCCAGCAGCGTTTTCCCACAGCCGGTCGGCCCGAGCAGCAAGATGTTCGACTTCTGCAACTCGACGTCGGCGTCTTCCTGGTTACGCGCGATTTGAATCCGCTTGTAGTGATTGTAGACGGCGACCGAAAGGGTGCGCTTGGCCTTGTCCTGGCCAATCACGTACTCGTCGAGCACTTCGCAGATCTCGGTCGGCTTGGGGAGGCTCTCGACGTCGAAGGCCGGTGTGGCAGTGAGCTCCTCGTCGATGATCTCGTTACAGAGATCGATGCACTCATCGCAAATGTAGACGCCTGGTCCAGCGATCAGCTTCTTGACCTGGCGCTGCGACTTGCCACAGAAGCTACATAGCAGCTGTTCGTTCGAGTCGGTCGGTCGCGTCATTTAAGTGAGCCCTCCGTTAGCCGCGTGTGCGGCGGGCACCCTTACAGAGTAGGGGGTTGGGGCAGGATGTCGAGCAGTTTTCTGCGCAACCGCTGATACGCCTTCTGTCCAGTTGGTGTCTGGTTGCCGCGTGGCGCCCTGGAGGGCGCAGATCCAACCCTCAGCTGGGGGACGGCTTGCCGTTGCCAGACGCGGCGGTCTCTTGGGCCTCATGGCTAGAGATCACCAGATCGATGATGTTGTACTCCTTGGCTTCCTCCGCGCTCATGAAGTAGTCGCGATCGGTGTCCTGAGAGACCTTCTCGAGCGGCTGGCCGGTGTGACCGGCGATGATCTCGTCGAGCTTGCGGCGAATGTCGATGATCTCGCGTGCGTGGATCTCAATATCTGCCGCCTGACCCGAGAAACCCCCTGAGACTTGGTGGATCAGGATCTTGGCGTTTGGCAGCGCGAAACGCTTGCCCTCCGCGCCGCCGGCCAGCAGCAACGCTCCCATGCTCATCGCGACGCCGACGCAGATCGTCTGGACCTGGGGCTTGATGAACTGCATCGTGTCGTAGACCGCCAGGCCGGCGTAGACGCTGCCGCCCGGCGAGTTGATGTAGATGCTGATGTCCTTCTCGTTGTCCTGCGATTCGAGGTGAATCAGCTGGGCGACGACCAGGTTGGCGATCTCCTCCGATATCGGCGTACCCAGAAAGATGATGCGGTCGTTGAGCAGCCGGGAGTAGATGTCGAACGCGCGCTCCCCACGGGAGGTCTGCTCGACGACCATCGGGACTAATGGGCTCATGTCACCTTTCTTGTTGATAAGAAACTCCGTTGTTCGCTTAGGCGCGAAAACCGGGAGCTCCGCGAGTTCGGCCCAAGCAGGCGATTCTAGCAACGGGTTTTTCCGGCCCTCGGCTCGAATCCTTCACCCGAAGGACCCCGCCACAGCTAGCTGAGACGCTCCGCGAGCCTCGTGGCGACGTGGCGCGCACAGGCCATGATCGTGATCATCGGGTTGACCCCGAGCGACGTCGGGAAGATCCCGGCATCGGCTACGTAGAGCCGCTCCAACTCGTGCGACTCGCCGTTCGGCGCGACCACCGATGTCGAGCGATCGGCGCCCATCCGCATCGTGCCAAGCGGATGGAAAGCCTGAAGATGCAGATCGGCGGGCGCCACAGCGGCGCCATCGAGCGCGCCGACCCCGGCGGCCGACGAGATCGACGGAAAACCCGCAATTTGCGGAAACACCTCAGTCGCGCCGGCCGCCAGATGCATCTCTGCGGCGCGCGCGATCCCGAAGCCGATCTGGCGCGCGTCGTGGCTGGCCAGCCTGTACGAGATGCGCGTGTGGCCACCGTGCGTGACCGACACCCGACCGCCGGACTCCCGTTCGGACATGTGTACGCCGACGATACCGATGTCGCCGTAGTCCTCGATCTGGCGCTTGAACGCCTGGCCGCTACCGGGCAGCCAATGCAAGCCGAACGCGAACGGCGTGAAGGTCGCTTCGAGGAAAAGCCCGCGATCGTGCCACTCATCGACGTACCAGCTCTGCATCACCCCGTCCCAGCCGTGGACCGGCTCCTCGTAGCGCGCACCGACCCAGGTGGCCGGATGGACGCGCAGGTTGCGCCCGATCTGACCGGAGAGGTCGGCCACTCCCTGCCGCAAGAGCAGCTCGGGCGTGCCGAGGGCACCGGCGGCAAGCACCACCGCCTTCGCGCTTACCTCGTAAGGGCCGGCGGCCGTAGTGCAGCGCACGCCTGTGGCGCGCCGCCCTTCGAAGCACACGCGATCCACCTTGGCACCGGCGCGGATACGTGCACCCGCCGCGACCGCGCGCGGCAGCTCCGAGACATGCATCGCCTGCTTCGCGTCGAGCGCACACCCGCTCGGGCAGCTGCCGCAGCAGATCACGTTGCCGGCGTTGCGCGCGATCGGTCCGTTCGAAGCTCCTATCGCCTCGGCGCCAGCACGACACAGCTGGGCGTTGCGGCCAGCGGTCGCCGGATCGACCGGGCGCACGTCGAGGTCGCGATCGAGCTGCTCGAAGTGGCGATCGAGGTCGGTCGCCCAATCGATCCCGTGCTCGTCGCGCCACCGGACCAGCACGTCGCCGGGAGCGTGGAAACAGGTCCCCGAGTTGATCACGGTAGTTCCGCCGACGCACTGGCCGATCGGCATCGGGATCGCGGGCGTTCCCTCGCAAACGGTCAGGCCGCCATCGCGATAGAGGGCATCGGCCGACTCGAACACATCGGTCGAGTAATCCGACGCGTCGTGGTAGTCGCCCTGTTCGACGACAATCGCATCAAGGCCCGCCTCGGCCACGACCCGTGCGACTGCGGCTCCGCCAGCCCCCGATCCGACGATCACGACGTCGCAGCTCTCACCACCCTGCGGCGGCTCGAGCGCGCCGGCGCGCAGTGGCGGAACGGGCGACGGGCGCGTTTCGCCGGCGCGCTCGCATGAGAGCTTGACACCGACCCCCTCTTGCACGCTGGGGTCATTGCCATACGCGAGGCTGGTCAGGCCCTTCAACACGGAGAACAGTTCGCGGCCGATGCGACTCCCACCGGCACCGATGCGGTCCAGGTGCTGTGCGCGTCGTTCAAGAGGAAGCCTCGAGAAGCGGCGCGGGAAGGTCGTCCATTCGAACGCGTTGATCGCGAGCCGGGTCGCAATCCGGACGCGAGGTCCCGCCGTCGCAACGACACGCTCCAGCTGCGAAACGACCGCCACGCCATCCGGCGTCTCCGCGCCGGGAAGCTTGCCACCTTCCGGAATCAGGGCCTGCGCAAAGGCCCGCAGAGTCCCCTGTTCGTGCCGGAACAACCTATCCGGGATCGCCGCTACCGGGCGTCCATAATTCGCTCGGGGCCTTCGCCTTGTCTTCGTCGTCAGTTGGAGTCCAGATCGCCTTGCGCGCCTTTGCCTTTTCCATCGGGATCGGCTTCGCTTGCTCGACCAGAACATCGACGGCTTTTCGAATCCGTAGGTCACGGCGGATCGGGGCATCGCGACCGGCCTCGCGCAAGCGCTCGAGCAGCTGCGCCGGTTCGGCTTTTTCGGCCGCCGCCGCTTCGGTGAGCACATCGAGAAGTTCGTCGTCGGTCACCTCGATCGATTCGGCGTTCGCCACCGCCTCGAGCACCGCCTCGCGCGCGAGCGCTTGGGCGGCATCGTGGCGCGACTCCGCGACGATCTCCTCCTTGCTCTTGCCGGTCGCCTGTAGGTAGGTGGTCGCGTCCATACCCTGCCGCGCGAGCGCGCGCTCGGTCTGCTCCCACATCTCCTGAGCACGTGCTTCGACAAGCTCGTCGGACAAATCGATCTTCGCCTTGTCGACCACGGCGTCGACCGCGGCCTGGCGGAATTCGTCCTCGATCGATTTGTCCTGGGCGGCACGTAGCTTCTCGCCGATGTCGGTACGCAACTCCTCGAGCGTGTCGAACTCGCTGGCCTCCGACGCGAACTCGTCGTCGAGCTCCGGCAGCTCACGCTCCTTGACGTCTTTGACATCGACCTCGAACGTCGCCGCCTTGCCGGCCAGATCTTCGGCCCGGTAGTCGCCCGGGAATTCAACCTCAACCGTGCGCGAGTCGCCGGCACCGGCGCCGACGAGCTGCTGCTCAAAACCATCGACCAGACGACCGCTACCCAGCTCGAGTAGATAGTCGCGCGCCTCGCCGCCCTCGAACGACTCGTCGCCGACCTTACCGAGGAAGTCAACGACTACGAAGTCACCCTCGCGGGCCTCTCGCTCGACGGTCTCGAGTCGCGACATGTGCTCGCGCATGTGCCCCAACTCGTGATCGATCGCGTCGTCGGACACCTCCGCTTCACGACTGCCCACGTCGAGGCCCTTGTACTTGCCCAGCTTCGCCTTCGGCGTGACGGCGATCTCGATCGAGAAGCTGAGTGGCTGACCCTGTGGAGGAAGCTGCTGGAGATCGAGCTTCGGGTCGCCAACGGTCGAAACGCCCGACCCAACCACGGCTTGCTCGTACCACTCCGGCAAAGAGTCGCGAATCGCCTGCTCTAGCACCGTGTCACGCCCGATTCGTTGCAGCACCATCGCCCCCGGCACCTTGCCTTTGCGAAATCCGGGGATCTTCATATCGCGCCCGAGTTGGGTCGCGGTGCGATCGAGCCTCGACTCGACCTCGTGGCTCGGTACCTCGGCGTCGAGGCGAACGCGCGAGTCGGATAGCTCTGTGACGGTTGTCTTAACGGGCATCGGTTCGACTTCTCCAGCGCAGCGACGCCGCTGCCGGTAGCCTGCGAGCCGTGAAGAATAGCCTGCGCCGCGCGGCGACAAGCTTCGTGACCGGACCGGGCGGCCGCCTGGTCGCATTCGTCGCCGACGTATCGGTCGCATCGGCCAGCTACTGGGCGGCGCGAGCGCGCGGGAGGAACCCCTGGTGAGCAGCGCGTTCGTCACCGGAGGCTCCGGGTTTATCGGCTCGACTTTGATCCGCAAACTGATATCGAATGGCTGGAGCGTGCGTGCCCTCGTGCGCTCCGACAGCTCCGCCGCGATCGTCGAAGCGATCGGCGCTGAGCCGGTACGCGGCCACCTCGGTAACGCCGGCAGCATGCGCTCCGCAGCGACTGGGACCGAGTACGCCTTCCACGCCGCAGCGGCCCTGGGCGAGTGGGGATCACGCGAGCAGTTCATTAGCGGCAACGTCGAAGGAACGCGCAACGCGCTCGAGGCCTGCACCGACGCCGGCGTGCGCCGCTTCGTCCACGTCGGCACCGAGGCGGCATTACTCGCCGGCAAGCCGCTCGTCAACGTCGACGAGTCCGCGCCACTACGACCGGACTCGAAGGCGCTCTACCCAGCGACCAAGGCGATGGCCGAGCAGCTCGTGCTCGACGCGAACAACGCCGAGCTCGAAACAGTGGTGGTACGTCCACGGCTGGTCTGGGGCCCGGGCGACGCATCGGTACTGCCGACGCTGATCGAACTGATCGACAAGGGCCGTTTCGCGTGGATCGGCGGGGGCAAGCATCTGACTTCAACCACCCACGTCGACAACACTGTCGAGGGCCTGGTGCTCGGCGCCGAGAAGGGCAAGCCCGGCAATGTGTACTTCGTTACCGACGGCGAACCGGTCGTTTTTCGTGAGTTCGTCACCGAGTGGGTTGCGACGCAGGGCGTGGAGCCGCCGCGGATGAGCCTTCCCAAGCCGATCGCACGAGCGCTGGCGGCGACCAGCGAAGGGATTTGGAGGACCTTCCACTTGAAGGGCACTCCGCCGATGACGCGTCTCGCGTTCTGGCTATCGGCGCTCGAGGCGACGATCGACATCTCGAAGGCGCGAGCCGAGCTGAACTACGAGCCCGTTCGCTCGATCGATGACGGGATGGCAGAGCTGCGCCGCCTGCACGCAAAGACTCAGCCAAGCGCCTCGCTGAAACCGTCCCGCCAGCTTTCGTAGCGCGGCGCCCAATCCAGCTCGCGCTTTGCCCGCTCGTTCGAGGCGCCGCGTAACTCGGTCATCATCATCACCGCGTACGGACCGGCGACCAGCTTGGCCAGCCAGCGGGGGATGCGCCGCGGCGGCTTCGCCCCGAGCGCCCGCGCGTACTCCGGAACCCATTCGCTGGCCGGCGCCGGGTCGTCGTCGACAATGTTGTAGACCGCGCCGACAGTGCCGCCTTCGAGTGCCGCGATCGTCGCTGCGGCGGCGTCGTCGACGTGGATGAACGAGAAGACCCCCGCCGCCCGTCCGATCAACGGCAGCCGCCGCCTCAGCGTCTCCCTGCCGAAGTAACCGTCATGTGCGTAGGCGCTGGCGGGACCGTAGAAGAAGCCGTAGCGCAGAGCGGTCCCCTCTATTCCGCGCGTCCCGGTCACGGCGCGTTCGAGATCGTGGAGCGCCGCGACGCTTCGCGACCACGGGAACGGCGCGCCGTCGTAGAGCGGACCGTCTTCACTCTTGAGCCCGTCGCCGCTCGGCGGGTACGCGAAGGCGATGCTTTGCGCGACGATCCGCCTGGCCCCCGCCGCGAGCGCAGCTGCGACCAGATTCTTGGTTCCTACCGACCGAATACGGTCGTTGCCGGCGGTCATCGAGTCCACGTCGCGCGAATTCAACGAAGCGGGAAGATCAGTCAGCTCGTGAATGACGACGTCTGGTGCGGCGTCACGCAGCGTCGACTCCAACGCCGCCGCGTCGAAGACATCGCAGATCGCCGGTTCACAGCCCAGTTGGCGCAGCATCTCGGCGCCCTCGACACGGCGTGTCATGCCCGTGACGTCGTGTCCCGCCTCGACCAGCATCGGCACGAGCCTGCGGCCGATCACGCCGCTGGCTCCCGCGACGAACACCCTCATCGTTGCGACCGTGCCGCGACGTGCAGCAGGTACCCCAGCAGTGCCGTCAGACCCGCGAGCGCGACAAAGTCGACCGGCCCCAGCCATGACGGGTCGGCATCGCCGATGTCGATCAGGTGGTTGATCGTGTGCAGCGCGTACTGGACCATGACGATGAACAGCACCGGCACTCGCCACGTCGGGCGCCCGACCGCCATCAACAACGCCACGCCGGTCACCAGGTAGTAGGTCGAGTAATCGCGCAGGAAGTGGTCGCTGCGTACACCGAAGTTCGCGATCAGGTCGTAGAACGTTCCGGGTACAAGCGCCAGACCGAGGCCCGTGATCAGCTGCAACACCCCGAACACCATCAGTCCCTGCGCCAGTCGACCTTCGCTCATGACGCGACCCTACTCAATCGGCAGTTGAACGAGATGTGACGATTGGCATACTTGAGTGATGACTGGCCCACCCGCAGGGTTGTGCGGCTCGTACCGCCATCAGAGCAGGCAACGTTGAGCGCGACTGCCGCGAGGTTAGCCGTCGCCGCATTGGTAATCGTCGGCGTGGCCGTGGGACTGCTCGCGCTGATCCTGCCCGCCAGCGGCAGCCGGTCACGCTGGAAACCGCTGTCATCCGCGACGCTGTCGCGCTCCGAGGTCGCGGCGGCACGGGTCGGTGATGCGATCTACGTGATCGGTGGCTTCGTCAAAGACGGCGGCAAGGCGACCGCGGCCGTCGAGCGGTACGACATTGGAGACAATCGCTGGTCCCGGGTCGCGAAGCTCCCGGTTGCGCTCAACCACCCAGCCGCCACGGCGTACCGCGGACACGTCTACGTCGCGGGTGGCTACGCTGCGGCGGACGGTTTGGCTCAGGAGGCAAAAAGCCTGTATCGGTATGACCCGAGGCGCGACCGCTGGTCCCGACTACCGAACATGCCGACACGTCGCGGCGCAGCTACCGTCGCCGCCAGAAGCGGTCGCCTCTACGTGGCGGGGGGAGCAGCATCTGGAAGGGCACTGGCGACCCTCGAGATTTACGACATCAAGCGACGGCGCTGGAGGCGCGGGCCCGACATGCCAACCGCCCGAGAGCACCTCGGAAGCGCGGCGCTCGGCGGGCGGATCTACGTGCTGGCAGGCAGGGCCCCGGGGAGCGGCAACCTCAAGGTCGCCGAGCGCTACTCGATTCGAAGCGGTCGTTGGAAACGGCTGCCGTCGATGCGCAACGCGCGCGGCGGCAACTCCGCGACCGCGGTCAACGGACGCGTGGTCGTACTGGGGGGCGAGAACCTCGAGCCGGGCGGTACCACGATCGGCTCGGTCGAGCTGTTTGATCCGCGCAAGAAACGATGGTCGCGGCTACCGAGGATGAGGACGCCTCGGCACGGGCTTGGCGCCGTGTCGCGCGGCAACACCGTCTACGCGATCGAGGGCGGCCCCAAGCCGGGGCTGGACTTCTCGAACCTGATCGAAGCCTTGAAGGTCAGCTCGCGGTAGCGAGTTGACCGGCCAGGAACGCGTTGATCTCGCCGGCAATCTGTTCGCCCTTGTCCTCCTGGAGGAAATGGGCGGCGCTCTCGATCACCCGCAACTCCTGCGCGCCGGGGATCGCGTCGACAAATCGCTGCCCCGCCTTCGGCGTGAAGATCGGGTCCGAGTCGGAAAAGCAGACGAGCGCAGGCTTCTCCCAGCGGGATAGCTGATCCGCAACCACTCCCATTTCACGGGCGCCGGGGTCGTCGGGGGTGAGCGGCACGATCAGCGGGAACTGAGCGACGCCGGCCTTCGACTCGGCGTTGGGCCAGGGCGCCTCGTAGGCATCCTGGATCTCCTGCGGCAACTCGGTCTTGGTCGCCGACTGAATGATGAAGCCAACCGGCAGGTCGGGGTTCGCCGCGGCGAAGTTCCGCCAGGCCAGGAACGCCTCGCTCGGCTTGGACTCCGCGGTGAACAGGCCCGTATTGAGAATCGCGAGACGCGCCACCCGGTCGGCGTTCTCAACCGCCCAGCGCAGGCCGATCGGTCCGCCCCAGTCCTGCACGACCACGGTCGCGTCCGCCAAGTCGAGCTGCTCGAGCTGCTTCGAGACGTGCTCGACGTGGCGGTCGAAGGTGTACCAGGACTTGTCGGTCGGTTTGTCGGAGCGGCCGAAACCGGGGTAATCGGGCGCTACCACCCGGTGGCCGGCTTCTACCAGTGGCGGAATCATCTTCCGGTACAAAAAAGCCCACGTCGGCTCGCCGTGGAAGCAGACGATTGGATCGCCCTCGCCGACGTCGAGGTGGTGCAGTCGCAGGCCGTCGACTTCGAGATAGTGCGGCTCGAAGTCGTAGCCGGGAAGGCCGGCAAAACGCTCGTCCGGTGTGCGAAAGACATCCACAACGGGCGCAAGCCTATCCCAACTCAAAAAGAGGCCGCTTTACAGGGTAATTCGGCGGATCCAGAGATTCGGGTGGACAGGCGTACTGGACAGGCCTAGATTGGAATCGTCACGGTTGACCTATGTAGCTGGCCTATGTGGAGGTCGCAGCAATGGTGTCCAGAGATGACCAATACGGCGTTGGCCCGCCGCTGGAAACGCTGATCGTGGAGACACGCAGTCTGATGTCTCACGATCCGCGCAGATTCGTCGAGACATACGAGGTGCACAAGCCGATCGCTATCGGTCGGCAGCGCGACCAGATGCTACGCGCCGTCACGGAAAAGCACCCGGAGGCGCAGCTTTCGGCGATGGAAGATGGCCTCGCCATCTTTTTCACCCGCACCGAGATGATCATTGCGTCATACGAGGGAGCCGGTAGCGCGCGCGTGGAGTCGGAGTTCGAGCAGTCGAGCGCCTCCGACAGCATCCCGCTGTAACCGCCGGTCCACGGCTCGGCGGCCAACGACGGCGGGTGGTAGGCTCGGCGCACGATGCGTGGTTCGAGCATCATCGGCAGAAAGAAGAAGGGGAGCGCCACTGGGAAGCCCGGTGGAGCGACCGGCGGCGCCGAACACAACGGCGATCGCGGCCCGTCCAATCGAGTCTGCGTGATCGGCGCCGGGTCATCCGGAATTACCGCAGCCCAGGTGCTCAAGTCACGTGGCATCCCATTCGACTGCTTCGAGAAGGGGTCCAGCGTCGGCGGCAACTGGCGCTACATGAACGACAACGGCGTGTCCGCCGCCTACAAGTCGCTCCACATCAACACCTCGCGCAAGTTGATGGCGTACGCGACCTATCCGATGCCGGACAAGTATCCGGACTATCCGAGTCACGCCCACATCGCCGAGTACTTCGACGACTACGTCGATCACTTCGGCCTTCGCGACGAGATCATCTTCAATACCGAGGTTTCGCGTGTCGCGCCGGCTGCCGACGGCGACGGCTGGGACGTAGCGCTGGCGGACGGCACCACGCGCCGCTACGCGTCGGTGCTGGTGGCAAACGGCCATCACTGGAACCCCAAGTGGCCGGAGTTCCCGGGCGAATTCAACGGCAAGCAGATGCACGCGCACGACTACAAGACGCCCGACGAGTTCGAGGACAAGAACGTCCTCGTGCTGGGGATCGGCAACTCCGCGACCGATATCGCCGTCGAGACCTCGCACGTTTCGAGCAAGACCTTTCTTGCCATGCGCCGCGGTGCCTATGTGATTCCCAAGTACATGAGAGGCAAGCCGACCGATGAGTTGGGCACGCCGCTGACGTCGCGCCTGCCACTAGCGGTCCAGCGCTTCCTCTACATGCGCCTGCTGAAGGGAATCGCGGGAAACATGGAGGACTACGGGCTGCCGAAGCCCGACCACAAGCTGCTCGAGGCCCACCCCACCATATCCTCCGATCTCCTGACTCGCATAGGTCACGGCGAAGTTCTGGTCAAGCCCAACATCGATCGACTCGATGGCGAGAGCGTTCGATTCGTGGACGGCACCAGCGAGAAGATCGACATCATCGTCTACTGCACGGGCTACAAGATCACGTTCCCGTTCTTCGACGCCGACCTGCTCGCTGCCCCCGACAACAACGTGCCGCTCTACCGCAGGGTCGTGGACCCCGAGCATCCCGGCCTCTACTTCATCGGCTTGATCCAACCGCTGGGAGCGATCATGCCGCTGGCCGAGGCTCAATCGGAATGGGTCGCCGACATCCTCGAGGGCAGCTGCAAGCTACCGCCCGTAGGCGAAATGCGCGAGCTGATCGCGCGCGAGGACAAGCGGATGCGCAGACGCTACGTGCGCTCGACGCGCCACACGATCCAGGTCGACTTCTATCCCTACCTGAGGACGATCGAGCTCGAGCGCAACCGCGCAGAGGCTGGCAGGATAAGCGCCGCACTGGCCGACCGTTCGCACGAGCTGCGCACCGGCGCCGGCGCCTGACCACTCCGCTAGCACTAGCCGCCACTACCGGACCCGCGGCATCGCACTGACCTGCACATCGCGGCTGACGACGTGTAGTTCGCCGGGCAGCTCACCGAGCTTGACGTTGCCGAGGAAAGCCATCGGATCGCCGAGTGGCTTGAAGAAATCGTCGTAGTGAGTCGGCACGACCACTCGCGGATCGAGCCGCGGCACAATCCGGCGCCAGTAGTCCTTGGTGAAGTTGCGCCCAGCCACTCCCGCCAGAAACACGTCGATCTCGCGATGCCTGATCGCATCGTCGATCAAGTCGGCGCTGCCTTGGTGATAGATGCTGATACCCGCGACGGCGATATGAATTCCCCAGACCTGGCCGCAGCGATAGGCGCTCGGGACGAGACCGTCGAAGTGCTCGCAGCTCAACTCACCCGAGTAGGGCACAGCCAGGCCGAGCAGCAGCTTGGAATGAACGCTTGGAACGAAGCTGACCTCGAACGGCCCCAGCTCGTAGCAACGATAGGGCTCGACCTCCACCACCATCTCCCCCAGCCCGTGAAGCCGCATCAGCGAGCCAAGCGAGTTCGAGCCGTATGCCTTGGTGTCGAAACGGCGCGCGATCGCCGGCGCGTCGAGCGCGTGGTCGAAATGAGTGTGGCCGACCAGCACTCCGGCCACCTCGTCCTCGGCCGGCAGGAAGCGGTCCAGGGCTCGCCGGTCGGGAAGCGCCGGCCGTCGCAGCAACAGACTGCGAAGCGGCACCCGCGATACGTATGGGTCTATATAGAGAGACTTGCCCTGATAGGCGAGCCGGTATCCGGAGACGCCGAGCCATTCGACCTCGAGTCCGGCAGGCAGCTCGAGCGTACTGTCCTCGAGTTCGCGTAGCGCCTGGCTGTCGTCTCGCCGTTGAGTGCGTTTGGTCGCGGCCGAGCGAACTATGCCGGCCGCGTGACGGACTGGATCCAACATCACAGACGATCCTAGTTGAGCCCGCCACGCCGGCTCCACGACGGCGAGGCACAAGGCATGATCCGCGTCCCGTCGTGCCAAGCTGCCTACGAGGCTCTATCCTCCCGCGGTGCGCAGTTTCTGACCCCTCCGCAGGAGAGCGAGACGGAAGTGCGTTGTTTCTTTCGCGACCCCGACAACCATCTCTGGGAGATCAGCGAAGCCAAATGAGCACCCCACGGATTCTCTGCGTCGCCGGTAGCCTGAGGCGCGACTCGTTCAGCCGACTGCTGCTCGACTGGGCTAAGACACTCGCGCCCGACGACGTTGAGTTCGATGACTTTCACGAACTTGGTGCGATCCCCCATTTCAACCAGGACCTCGAGGGAGAGTCCACGCCGAAAGCCGTCAGCGATTTCAGAATTCGGATCGGCCAGGCGGACGCCGTTCTGGTCGCAACGCCCGAATACAACGGATCGATGCCAGGGGTGCTCAAGAACGCCCTCGACTGGGCATCTCGCCCCACCGCCGACGGAGCGTTGAAGAACAAGCCCGCTGCGGTGGTGGGCGCAAGCCCAGGAAATCACGGCGCCCAGTGGGCTCAGGCCGACGTACGAAGAGTGCTTACTGCAATCGGAGCCGAAGTGCTGGACGCCGAGCTAGCCGTGAGGCGAGTTCACGAGAAGATCGACGCGAACGGCGACCTGCGCAACGCGGAGCAAGAAAAACGGCTCCGCGAAATCATCTCCGCCCTGCTCGAGCTAACAGGTGCACCCGTGCCCGCCGAGCTCGCAGTGTCGGCCGCTTACAGCCAGGAGTGCCAGCGGATCGGCGTGACCTAAGTTCGTCGGATGGAGCGGCTCACGCGTCGTCGGCGATCGGCAACTCGCGCGCGACATCTTCGCAGTCAATCAGTAGGTCGTTGGAGTCGGCGAGGACCTGATCCCGGCCCGTTCCGCAACGGACCTCGTCCCGGGTTCCGTTGTCGTTGACGTCGATGAGGTCGTTTCCGTCGCCGGCCCTGACGTCGTCCGCCCCCGATCCGCCATTGATGATGTCACGGCCAGCGCCGCCCTTGAGGATGTCGTTTCCGCTTCCCCCGGACATGGTGTCGCGCCCGTTGCCGCCGCGTAGCTCGTCCGAGCTGGTGCCGCCAGTCAGCGAGTCACGCCCCGCGTTCCCTTTGAGCAGGTCACGACCGCCGCCACCCGTCAGGATGTCGTTTCCGTTGCCGCCGATCAGCTTGTCACGGTCCGACCCGCCGTTGATGGTGTCCGAACCGGCGTTTCCGTACAGACAGTCCCTGCCGCCGGCACCGTTGATCGTGTCGTTGCCGCCGCGACCCCGATAGGTATCCCAGCGCGCGGTCCCGTTGAAGGTGTTCGACCAGCCGTCACCGCGCGCTGCCCAGGAACTGCAGTTCCAGCTGTAGAAGGCGGACGTCGTCGCCTGAATTCCGTGAGCCGGGGGTGCGCCTTGTACTACTGCTAGGGCAAGAGCGGCGAGAACGAGCGCCGGCACGCCCAGCAGGCGGCGTGTTGGGCGCGGGCCCGAAGCTCCGAAGCTGCCTGTCCTGAGGGCTGAACGCATAGTCCGACGGGGCGGCCCGTCCCGATCCAGTATCGGGACCTCTGGGTCTGCGGTTAGCCCATAAGCAGGGGGCCGTACGCCTGTCCAGACCCGGGCCTAGCCGCTGAGGCAGTGATGTTGAGTACTAGTTGAACAGAACTGGCGGAGAGCTAGGGCGCCTGTACTTGGCAGGTGTGACCGAACTGTTTGGCCACGCCAAGAATGTCGTCGGGGATGTTGACGTACTCGTCGGGTGGGCCCAGGTCCCAGAGCTCCCGCTTGTTCGGATCGGTCTCCTCCGCCGCCGTGGGCGGGGAAGTCCGGTCCACGGTCGGGTCCGTGGTCGGTCCGAACGCAGCGGCGACCACGAGGATGTCATCGGGGATCGTGATGTACCCGTCTCCGTTGACGTCGTAGTAGTCCCATGGATTGGTCGGG
>SDBV01001856.1_pt1 | contig 31675 bp, 53 predicted proteins | sample 2277081 | NCBI WGS metagenome assembly SDBV01 (sample SAMN10402039, study PRJNA504765) | marine sediment metagenome | isolation source: marine sediment core GS10_PC15, 223 cmbsf | place: Arctic Ocean: Southern Knipovich Ridge | collected 2010 | reverse complement strand
TAGCGACTGCACTCAGATTCTTGGCGATAGAGGCAAATATCCATCGAGCCCAATTTGGATTAGCTGACATTTGAGACTCCTTGCAAATTGAGGAGACTATCAGCTTTCAGAAGATGGATTTGTTCTGGGATTTCTCCGACGAGTTCCCTCCCAACAACGATCCAACCTGCTTCAAACTCATATTCTTGGTATGATTCAATCTCATACTTTCGAGTACGATAAACAATGTAGGAATTGTTGGTAATATCAAGACTAGGAGTGTCATCACGGTCGATGATGAAAATGCGACGGCCAGCATCATATGTCCCACCAACTACAAACATCTTGTTTGCAGAAACTTGAGAGATACTTTTCTTTACCTCTCTTGTCATTCGGGCGGGTAGTACGACTGCACGATCGACATGGACTACATCCTTTATGATTGTTGTCACACCAGTTTCTTGGTCCGTGGTTGAACTGATTATGGTGTAGATGTCGATGGTGCCACCATACTGTCGCTTCATCATATAAAGCGTCCGCGTAATGGTCCGCTTGAGAGATAGTTCGGCAGGATACATGGTGGTCTCGCTCAATTGAGGGTCCTATCAATGACACGTTGTAGACGATCCATCACCTGTATGTTTTGTTCCATCACTTGAGTGTTCTTGGTAATTACTTCCGTGCAATTTTTCACAAGAGGAAGAATGACTTCACGTTGTTCCACCTCAAGTTCTTTGATTCGTGTTGAGAGTTTGTCTTCGCGACGGAAATCGCGCCAGATGAAGAATACCACTGCGGTTACAATTAGCCCATAATTTTGAATGAGCCAACCCATTTCCGACAGTCCGTTAAAGGCGAAAAGAAAATCCATAATGTGTCTCCCCTGGCAAGTTAAAGAAAGGCTACCCACCGGGGATTTCCCGGTGGGTAAGCCTTGAGTACTATTTAGCCAAGCACGACACATGCAAGATTGGTATCCAGCACGGCCAGACCAGCCAACATGTCACAGTTGACCTGAGTACCACCAGCAGACTGGTTGTACTGCATCGTGATCCGCATCGAGATTCCGTTGTAGGAAGCGACAGCGGCTTGGACGCCAGTCCCGGCTCGCGGCAAGGCGAGAGGACGTGTGATCAACGCGAGAGCCTCACGATGGAACGCAATGTTCATGTTACCTTGAGGACCCGGGAAGGCACGATCGCCATCGGCGACGGCAACTTCCAGAGGACGATCAAGATAGAGAGTCGCTCCAGTGATTTCGATGACTGTGTAAGTCCGGCGATTCGCACCAGTACCAAATGCACACAACTGACCGATGGTGAATCGGGCAATGGTATCCATCTGGATTGGTTTGGTCCAACCAATGGCGTACGTACCAGCAGAGGGATGATCCACAGTATCCGACGTGTACGCCGTGGCGACCGCAAGCGCACCAGTTGCGTACTTCAGAGCCTCATTGAGGGTGAAGTCAGTCGTGGCAGCCGTGATGGCAGTACAGTACGTGGGCTGATCATTCCCAGCCACATTGATGAACTCACCAACGACGGTTGCACCAAGAGTACAGGTGATAGCACCCGCATACCCAGCTGCACGGGCCGCAGTCGACGTACCAGCAATCGTGGTTCCGCTAACGAGACTCGGAACGTTCTGACCCATCCAGGTGTTGAACCCATAGATTTTGCCCAATCGGGCATTCTCAAGAGCCGTCCCATCATCGCCCCGCTCGTTGGCCTTCACAAAGATGTCATTCTTCAGAAGGGCCGTCTCACTGGCCGAGGTCAGAAGCAGGTGTCGTCGAGCATCCCTGGGGGCGAGATTGGTATCCAACACCTGACGGGCATCCAACACGATTTCGTTGGAAGTCGCAGACGCGAGATTCTCCAAGCGACCGACTCGCGCCGTCACCCCACCGAAGAATCGCTGCACTTGACCCGACACCGCTCGGTCAACACCATTGGCGATGCTGAGCATGGCGGGATGCAGGTAGATTTGAACCAAGTCCTGGAAGGACATGGTGTCTTCACCATCATAGATCGTGAAAGGCTGAACAAACCACTGGTCCAATTTGACTGGCACGTTTGTGCTTTGAGCGTCCTGGTAGGTCAGAGTGTCACCGTCGACCTTACGGGCGATCTTGAACTTGTTCGGCCGACGTGTGTTGACCACATCGCCAAATCGCTGAACTTCGTCTTCAAAATCCCGGTGAACCAGGTGAGCCATCACCATGTTCTCTTCGAGGATTACCAGACCTTCTTGTGCCCACTTCTCAGGCACGAAGGCGTCATTGTCATTGGCGAAACAGGAAACTTCCGAGTTGCAGAGGTAGAAAGAATTCATCTTGTTGTTCTCCATAGGAACGGTTTACAAAGTTGGTTTTTCAGTACCCCGATGAAATAATGGTCAGTCATTCTTTTTCAGACCGAGAGCTTCGGGTTGCTCTTTACGTAGTTTTCGATACTGGGCTGTGGACAGCCCAGCAACGTCAACTTGACCATTAGACCCGGTGTGTAAGCCACCGGTAGCATTATTGGCACCAAGACCAGAAACCACATTAGGCGTGAAGAGATTGGCATAAGGCCGAAGGTCTCTCATTCGCTTTACGATCTCGTTTGGAGTACCAGAAAAAGTGACTTCGTTACCCGTCTCATCATGGTCGGGGAAGTCAACATTTGTCAAAAACTGACCAGTTTCTTCTCCTGCATCATCAAGAACAGGTTTCAAACTTGTCATTGGACGGAGTAGACGCATCACCTGATCGGAATTATAGGCATCGTTCGCTACCGCTGCATCCTGCAAAGATCGTTGAATACTCTCATCGTGGAATCGTTTTTCCCACTTTTCACGACCGGCTCGTTCCTCCGTCAACTGCTTTTCAAACGACGTTTGCAGTTTGTCCTTCTCGTGCTTAGCTCTTTCCTCTTTCGTCCGCAATTGATTTTTGACTTCATCCAATTGGGACTCAACTCTCGTTCGTTCTTCATCAGAAAGACCCTTGATCTCCAAGAGATCATTGTAGCTGGATTCCAACTTGGTGTACGCTTCCTTGTTGGCAACTTCACGACTCTTACGATCTCGGGCAAGACGCTCTTCGACAATCTTGTTGACAGCATCAGTGGTGTGCATTTTCTCGCTAGGCTTCTTACCTCCAGCATCGCTAGCATCGCCAGCATCGCCAGCATCGCCAGCATCGCCACCTTCGTTGTCACCATCGCCAGCACCTGTGTCGCCTTCGTTGTCAAAACAAGAAACTTCAGAAAGGGCCAAGTACAAGTTCTTCTCATCAAACATGAAAAATCTCCAAACGATACCCGCTGAATGTTAAGCCATACCAGTAGCGGTGAACCTGTGTATGGCCATTGTAAACCTGACTTACGCAGTCAGTGAACGTGATTCTCGGCTAAGAAATCCGAGAGAGTATGATGGCATCATCTTCGCGTAAATACGGTCGTAGCAAACGCCAAGCTTGCGTACTAGGTATACCGTTGATGATGTGTTCGATAGGGACTTGTTCCCGATTATAACTCGTTGTCGTATCTTGAATACTATGACTAATAATACCCAAGGCTTCGAGTTCTAAGTCGGGGTCTTTCCCATCAAGTAGGGAGTGGGCAATTTCATAAGTTGCCACACGAATTTCTTCTGGAACTTCCATATCAGCATCCCGAGGGAATTCCAAAACTTGTGAGTCCTCTGCTACTCTGATGGTTTCAGAATTTGCTTGCAAGACTTCATAGACGGAATGCTTGTCTCCTTTGAAGTTCAAAGCATCAATGATTAGTGTCGCTGCCCAAAGAGCTTTTTCATGATCAACTGCTTTCGACTTCGACCAAGTTTGTTCATGGAGCCGTTTGGCGAAATAAGTTTCCGCTTCATGAATGGTTCCATAATATTGGATTCTAAGTTGGTTGGTGTACGCATGATTCGTCTGTTGAAAACTGATGACAGATGATGCTGACACACTAATGAGAGTTCGAGGTGACAAAACCTCTATCATCTGCTTTGACAGCCGAAGATTCGGTGTCTCTTCAAGAAGAACATTAGTACGTTGTCTTGAGACGCGAAGGTCTGAGAGTTCTTCAAACAGAATTTCGACACGTTGTCTCGTAATACGAAGTGTTGGGGGGGGGACATCAACTAGAACCTCTACATTTTGCCTTGAAACACGAAGGTCTCCTGGTGGCAATCCAATTAGAACTTCAACATGCTGCCTTGAAACACGGATGTCTGGTGGAGGTACATCTACTAGAACTTCAACATGCTGTCTTGAAATACGAAGATCACTTGTCTCCTGAATCAGAGCGTCAACAGCCTGCCTCGAAACACGGATAGCCATAATAGTGCCTTCCGCTAGATAGCCTTGACGCCAAACTGTGCTGCATCAATTTCAGCAGGAGTCCAGGGGAGTGATGTGTCAGGATTTAATTCTCCAACAACAGAACATGTCTTGTATTCCTCTGAGAGAACCAATATCATACATGATTGAGTATCCTCTGTTGCTCCAGATTTTGTTACAGCTTGCAACTCCATTCTCCCAGAAGTGACTCTCGCTGAACATAAAATCTGAATACCTGTAATGCTTGACAGGTTACCTACGGAACTGTAATTGTACAAGTCCTTGTCAGTCGTTGTAGCTGTCTCAACATATGAATTATCTTCATCTAACTCACTTTCATTGACTCTGTCATAATTAACCCCTGAATTAGGAATCCATTGTGAAGAATCACCGGCGGCATCTGGTCTAATGACAGTTACCTTCTGAACACCAAGAAAATCATTATTGATTGTACCAGTACCATCAAGAAAGTAAACATCATCATAGGATATCCAAGCCCCAGAAACACCCAACCTGAAAGAATTGTGGTAGGGATTGCTGCCACATTCTGTATCTTCCTCTGTGACACTAATCCAATTTTCTTCATCAACTCTCACACCAACAGTTCCAGCAGAACTATGTGTGTACACTTTCATCTCAATATGGTAACGTTGACCAAGATTTAGTATCTTCGTTGATACGTCCAATTGTGCATATATTGGTACGCCAAGTGGTGTTAAAGACGCGGTTGCAACAGAGATAGTTCCATCAGGATTTAGTCCGGCCGATATCCCCCAAGTCGGTCCATCATATAGAATAAAAAAGGGACTGTATGATGAAGGGAGGGAATCAAATTTTATCACTCCCCCAATGATTGTAGTTCGGTCAGTAGTTAGAGGTGGAGATTGAATCCAATCCAATTTATCAGGTCGGATTTCCAAGCAGTGACCAAATCGACCTGCTTGAATCTTCATGTTGGCGGAGCCACTGACAGCTTGGTACTTTTTTTCGATAATCCCCACTGGTGAGGGGGCGGCATCATCGGTATCCCCGAAGCCTTCAAAACCTTCTATCCAAAGTAAAGCCATGGAATTATCCTTAGCTAATCCGTGCTAGTACAATGGCGTCATCTTCACGGAGGAAGGGTCGCAACCAACGCCAAGCTTGGGAACTTGGAACCCCATTGATGATGTGTTCGATAGGAACCTGATTCCTGGAATAGGATGTTCGCACTGCTGCGTAACTTTGACTAATGATTCCGAGAGTCTCCAATTCCAATTCTGGGTCTTTTCCATCAAGAAGCTCATGAGCCATCTCATAAGTTGCCCTCCGGATAGCTTCCGGGACTACTGAGTCAGCCCCACGAGGGAACTCCAAGTCTTGAGCCGCTTCAGCAGTACGAATCTCTTCATCAGTTGCGGTTGGGGTTGCTACCAAGAGTGTGTAAACAGTGCTCTTGTATCCCTTGAAGTTCAACGCATCAATGATCACTGATGCCGCCCAGAGAGCTTTGGGTCTATCAATAGGGTCAGCACTGGTCCATGCTCTCTCACGAAGGCGGAGAGCAAAGTATTCATCTGCTTCCACAAGGGTCCCATAGTAAGCACTAGTAATAGACAAGAGTCACCTCCTTAGACGCCATTTGTTTCTCGGATATTAACTGTTGTCATTTTTCACTCCCTTACCTCGGGTGCGATCCTTGGTAGTATCTTGTAAATCGGTATTCCGACTCAGTTCTTTTTCATCCGAGCCCGATGCCGCTGGATTGTCATCTAGATCGACAACTCCCCTTGAAGCTGCGCCATAAGGAGCTACATCAATCACACCTTGTTTTTCGGCAATCAATGTTAATCTTGCGACATGATCTTCTCGTGCTTGAAGGTATTCATCCTTCGGAAAACCGAGAGCAATGGATGCCAATTGCTCACCAACGAGCCCAGCTTCTTTCGCAGCAATGATTACCTCTGGATCAGCAGTCGTGAACTTTGACTTGTCGATTTCTTTCATGATTTTTGCGACTTTGTCAGGACTTACTTTTCCGCCCAACAATGTCATCACAACAGATTTCCAAAGTTCTTTCCGTGCGGTCGCACTTGGTGTCCCCAAGATGACATCACTAAGTTTTCCAGCTTCTGTGATACGGTCTTCATCACTTTTGAGACTGTATCTATCCGGATACTTAATTGTAGCAATCTGCCGAGAACTCTTTTCTGCTTGTTCATAAGACGACCAGAACTCAGTGACTTGTCGTTCAGCAGCTTCGAGTTTCAAACCAAGGTATGACAATCCAGCTTCGAGACCACGGTTGTCCATCGACTTGGATTCCGCAGATGCCCTCGAAGCAAGAGTTGTTACTGCCAGGTTTACCAGTTGCCTGATATCATCTTTCATCTCCGCTTGGAGAGCCATCGACGCTTTGAGAGGTTCACTGGAAGGATGAATGAATCCAGGTCGGTCGGTATCCTTGTCGTAACGTCGACCTTGAGTAACTCCTACTTCGATTTCTTTGTCATGGGCACCTTGACCACCTTGTGTCGCCGTGCCATCTGGGTTGGCTGTATTCTTGAGGTGGCTTCCCACCTTCCGCATATCAGCCTGTTCAGTATAAAACGGGAAGTTGGCTTGCAGGGCATAGTTCACATCAGAAGATTTCAAATTCAACAGGGCGATTTGGTATTCACATACGTCTACCAAAAGACTTTCGCCAATGTCGAGAAGAACAAATGGGATACGATTCAGATTCATCTGAACTGGACCCGCAGGGTTCCCGTCCCTATCAACGGGGTCATCGTCTTCATTGTAAAATTGAATGTTTACCAGACCGTTGTCACCAATCCAGAGATGTCGGTATCTGTCCGTCTCTTTCGTGGGCAACCCTGAAGCACTGTCGTAATTAACAACAGTGTCTCTCAAAAGCAGAGAACTGAATTCAGAGGGATTCTCAGGTTGATTGCAGGCATAGCTGAGAATATCCTCAACTTTGTATGGATACAGGAAAGGACGAAAATCTCCAATATCAGCAAGAGTCGATGCTGCCTTAATTTCGGGAGCATCGACAAAAATACCTACTCTCCCCATCACCAATAGTTCTTCCAGAATTTGTTGACCCATGAAAGCATTCATGCTTGCACCACGACGGTCAACTCCCATGTCTTTACCAGCAACGGCATTCAAGTATGCCTCACTGCCGTCTCGGCGTACGATATCAATCATTGGTTGATAGATAGCATTCCGAATATCATTGACGGCTGCTTTGGCAAAAGTTGGAATCGGGGTGATGTCTCTTCGGGTATTGTATTGTGCGGTAGTTTCCCGAGATGTGAACTGTTGCAAATAGTTCTGTCGATATTCTTCGCCACCCTTGTAGGTCAACCTGTACTTTACCCAATTGATCGTTGAGGTGAGATATCCAGGAACGCGGAAATCGACTATTTTCTGTTTAGGCATTGGTGTCTCCTCAGATAAGCAGTGGCAGCTTCAAGGCGGTCAGGATCATCACCTAGTAAACCAATACCAGCGTTGCATTTGCCACATAAAAGTCCGCGAATTTTTCCAGTGTCATGATCATGGTCTACACAAAAGAACTTGAATCTACCAGAAATCGATTTCTGTGAATCACAAATTGCACATTTCCCATTTTGCTGTTCAAGAAGCCGACTATAGTCATCAGAGGTAATTCCATACTGGTAGAGAAGATATCTGTTATGTTCTTTTGTAGGATTAGATTGTACCAGTTTTCGTAAACACTCCCTACAAGCTGAAGCGAGACCTGTCTTCGTATTCGTAGATGTAGTAAATTCAGATGCTAACTTTTCTTGTCCACACATGGAACATCTTTTTGATTTTGGTGGACTTGGTGGGTTAGCTTTCTGTTTTATTCGATGATTTTGTTGACGAATTCTAAGACATAATTTACACCACGATTGATACCCTGATTTTGCTGACTTACTACAACCAAATTCTTCAAATGATTTGGTTTCTTTACATTTGGGACACTTTTTCATAAGTATACCTTAATCAGAGAAATTTTTCTATGTCTTCGCCGCTAGTAAGACTCGCCGCGAACGGAAGGGCGATTTCACTATAAACGCGAGCAGAAGCAAAATGATCAGGACCCGTGCTGATGTACTTACAAACCAAATTATCAGTTTGTCGTTTCCGTTTCTCTTCAACTGAACCTTCCCTTTTGTATGTTCGGACAGGTGCTTGGATATGATCCAAGTATTCTCTTGATACATCACGGGGAAGTATGATACGACGTGGTTGTCGAAACCTTCCCAAAGCAGCACTGTACCAGTTTGCTTTATCCACAGTAGCAATTGGAGCAAAACTATCATCATCACTTACTGAAATCTCTTTTGCAGTAACTCCTCGACGAAAACGACAAAGCCAAACATAACCAGGGAACCTTCGAGCAAATCTGCGGGCTTCCATGGTATTCGGATCGGCATCAATTACCGCTGCCAAAATTTGCCACTCTACCATCAACTCATCAAGACGTTGATCGAAATCTTCCTCATGGAATTTTACTTGAAACAATACTTTTGCTGTGGCAGCTACATTCAGGTCGGAAGAGTATTGATTGAAAAACCATTCGGTGACTTCGATATAATTCCATTTCCCAGTGTCAATTCCCATGGTAATAATACGATCACCACTGGTTGGTCGAATAGCATCTTTTGTATGGTTAGCAATACAATCTTGAACATCTTCCTCAGTAACTTTAGCCCCATCACTGATGAAAGGATGTCCAAGTTTCGAGTTGTGAAACTCAACGTTAGCTGCTTCGTCTCCGAAGCCTTTGAAGTGAGCCATTACTAACTCACCTGGACTGACTGTATAGGAGTATAGTTGCGAAATAGCAAAACCCCGAATATCCGGGTTACCATTCTGATTGCCGATTTCCCACGTAGCCTTGCCGAGCCAATCAGGTTTAGCAGCCTGGTCTAGCTTACCGCCACATTCCTTACATTTGAGAAAGGATTCGTGACAGCGTTGGTCATGGATACCCTCGCCAATTATCTCAACACAATCAGGCCAGATAAGTCTGGTTAGACGACTACAGCAAGGACACTTGAAGCAGAAGTTCTCTTGAGTCGAGTCCTTGAACAATTTGTGGATACCATAATCAGGTACGGTTGGCGTAGAGATACCCCATACCGTTTTACTAAGTTGTCCAGACAAACGTTCTAAAGCGAGATTGATTGCTCTTTGACTCATTTCATCGAGTTCATCCAGCAACAATACACTGACTGGAATTGATTTCAAGTTGGCATCACCACGGCTACCACGGATGTAGAGCGTATTAGCACCAGCTTGTTTTAATTCAATACTGTTCACATCTGTAAAGAGACTTTTCAAATATGGACTAAGCTTGAGGGCAGTATTGAAACGAGATTTTGAAAAGTCACTAGCATTGCGGCTGGTGGGCAAAACGTACAATACGTCCTTACCTAACATGTCGAGACTAAAGAAGGCAAGGTTGATCAATGTCTCGGTCGCGCTCAATTGGGCCCCTTTCATACAGTAATTGAAGGAAGCCTTACTAAGGTGCATCTCTTTGACCCAAGGGTGATATTTTGTTGAATATGCTCCTCCAAAATCACCCCCCATTACTCTTCGATGCTTTGCCCATCTCAAACAATCTGTAAGTGATTGATTTTGAAGCCCATCCGCAATTGCCAATCTAAGTTCTTGCATGAGAATACTCATTTAGCATACCTCCACAATACCGACTTCACTCAGTCGTCGAGTGTTGACCACATATTACTTCCGGGACAACTTCCGTAGCAGAGCCTTCAACAGGAGGGCTCTTAGCAACTTCCTTCCCAGTTTGATTAGGGCTGCCTTCATTAGGTTCTCCTATACATGAGGGGCAATCCGAGTGTTGTAAACTCGGAGGTAGTGTTGGAAGAAGAGTTCAAGGTCATCGGCGTGCGAGTAACCTGCCTCCTTTGACATAACAGTCAGGGCTCGCACGTAGTGGAGCAAAATGACAGAATTACGAGCACTCATTCGGACGGATGCTGTACCAGTTAGTCCAGCTTCGAGACCGACGATAGTTCCGTTGATGTAAGCTGCCAGTTCATCAAGAAGATAAGACGGTTGGTCATTCCAATATTTTACCGGGAGACCATCTCCGGGCAAAGTATACTTAACCCTTTCCATAATATCTTCCAAAGTGAATTGAACATTGAGGTAGGGGACTTTGAAAGCCCATCCACCAGTGATATATGTTACACTACATCGGTACTTCTCACGAAGTTCATTGTTCAATTTATGCGTGGCATAATGACCACTACCAACGGGTTTCTCACCAGAAATGTAACTGTGATCATGAAGCCTATTGAGAATCTCAGATAGGTTTCCAATTCCTTCATTCTGAATTGGCCCTAGCTCCACCCGAAAAAAGCTATCCGATGCCGGAATTTTTTGGGCTTGGACAGCACTGACCATCACAAACAACAAGCAAATACTAAGCAGACATTTCATGGTTCTCTCTGGATGTTAGTCGTCCTCGGGACTCGTCCCAAGTTCGTCATACCTGTCCTCGGGACTCGCCCAAGGTCCATCATACCTGTCCTCGTCCTCAGGCTCGTCCTCAGGCTCGTCCTCAGGCTCGTCCTCAGGCTCGTCCTCAGGCTCGTCTTCGTTGTCCTCAGGCTCGTCTTTGTTGTCCTCAGGCTCGTCTTCAACAGCTTCCTTCAACACCATAACTTCACTGGCTGGCTTATTACCAGCATCGAGCCACTGGGCGGTAACTTCAACATCATCCTCGGAGACACCCTCGGGAAGGTCAAAGACAGCCTCAGTATGAGGTCCACTCAGAGTCATTTGAAATGAACTATCCGGACACATAACTTCCAATTGGATGAGAGGGTAATCAGATTTCGGCAGTTGGATTTTCATTTGGTTTTCTTTGGATTAAAGTGACAGAATCGAAAGCGTCTAGTGTGGTACGTCTGGCAGAATTAGTCTCCGATTCGTTTAATTATACAACTAATTCCATAGATATTCAGGTCTGAAGCCGCATCAAGATTCGCTACGTACATCGACACCACATCACCGGCATCCAACCTAAAATTAGCCTCATGTCCACCATGACCAATATCGGTTTGAGATACTTCTCGGTGCATCATCAGGTTGCCTGGATAGTGGATATCAATCGTTCCGCCCGAGGTGTAATTTGCATTCCCGGTTGTTGCCGCCCCATCAAGTGCGACGAGTTCAAACGTGTCATCTGTCTTGCTCGCGATCATGAACGAACCATTAGCATTCGTATTGCCGCCAACTCCAGAGATTTCCACCATTTCCCCATTGAGTAATCCGTGCCCCGCACTCGTGACTACAATTGGTGAGACGGCGGAATCGGTTACGAGCGTGATTACCTCGGCAGACGCGAAGGTAACGCCGGGACAAATCAACATTTCCCGACTGGCTCCGTTGGCCGAGAATGATGCGTGCCAACCCAACGCATAGATTCCACCCCCGTTGGCTCCTATTGTGAGTGTGTTGGTTGTTGCGTTGCCTATTACATTTCCTAGATCATCCTCACGGCCGACATTTTCAAATGTATCAATGAGAATAAAAGCATCTTGTGCCCCGATGGTGACAGCCGTGACGATCCCATGAAACCAGATATTAGAAAACGCATTGCCCTGGAGTAGATGTACATTTCCGGCACCATCCTGGAAAAACAGTTCGTTTATGGTAGTGGTGTAAATAGCACCATATCCAGCCTGGGGGGTCGGGGTAGTTGTTTCCTTAAAGAAGAACACTCCAGTGGTATCCAGATTGAAATTATCTGCTGTGATCGTGATAGTATCTGAAGCTGTGACCGCATTAGCTACAATATTGAGCGAGGTACTATTGAATTCAATAGTGGCGTCTTGGTCGTCTCCGAATTGAAGGGGGTAATTATCATTCGATAGCTTCAACCCACTGCTATCAATTCTGATTCTCTCTGCATTGAATGTCCCTAACACAATAGCTTTATCGTTCAAAGACCCAATAGCTATATCTCTTGCAGTCCCCGAAGTGTTAAATATAAAGTCCGTAGTTTTCCTTGACAAACCAAACAAATTTGTTTGAGTATTATTTATAGATGGCACATCAAATGCCATATAATGACCTGAAGTATCTGATATAACAAGACGACTTTCAGCACTAAGCCCAGTATTGAGATTCCTAAACTCTATACCTGCCTTAGCATCAATATCTTGAGATAAAAGAAAGTTGGCCTCCAAAACACCAACCGGGGTAAATGATGTCCCCATTACCAATTTTATTCCAGGTATCAATGCTACCACGCCAGTACCATCGGGAGCCAGCACAATGTTTCCATCACTAGTCGTGACGATAGATTGGCCGTTGACATCAAGGCTACCGCCTAATTGCGGAGTTACGTCTTCAACAATATTATTGAGACTTCCACCAGGAGGTGTAAATTGAATTCCCATTTTACACTCCCAACCATGTTAGAATTTGACTTGCTGAACCAGAGATGACGTATAGGCCAGTAGCAAATTCCGCTGGGAGAAAAAGAGAACTTCCAGGAGTCAATGGAAATCCACCTGTTTCAATAGCCTGATCTGAAGTAACCCCAACATTACCGAGCCAAAGAGGTGCGGTATTGGGATTAACATCTGCCCCACCTGGAGCATAAAGTTGGATTCCTTTAATGAATTTGAATCCAAAAGGATTGACTTTAACAGCAGTTGTTCCAACTGCAACATTCCGATTTTGAATTAGAAGGTCAACTGCCTCCCTATGAACGTTAGCCATGATGAATCTCCTTGGTCTCCGATCCTTTAGGGCTCTCCTGCCCGGACAGAGCCCTAAAGGATCGACCCTGCACAAGGCAGGGTTGACCTGTGGTTTAACCTAAGATAAACGGTAGAATCCAGGCGAGTATTTTCACCAGGATTGTGACCAACAGGACGATATCACTCGTCCTCTCGACCTCTACACCATCCTCAAGAACAACGAATGTTGGCGTCCGGGTAATCTGATACTTGTGAGCAAGTTCTGGATTGGCACGGACATCGATTTCGGTAACTTTGACCCCTTGTCTCCGCAACTCTTCGACACGCGGCTTAGCTCCCTCGCAAGGAGGGCAACCCCCTTGGGTGAAGAAAAGGACTTCACGGGTCAATTCGGGTGCCGGTTCGGGTGCCACAACTTCGGGAACAACCAGAGGCTGTCCTGGGAGTTCAATTGTGACATCACTACAGCCTATACAGAGCACAGCGAGAACAGCAACGAGTAGAAAGTGCCTCAGCATTGGAACCTCCTTAGATGGCCACAAGAGGCTCTACAGGGGCTGCCGCATCAAGTACCTCCGGTCCTGGAGAAGCGTACGGTGTGGGAACAAGATTTGCAGACGGTAAAGACGGCACGACCAGAACAACCGGAACGGGAGCAGCCGGAACGGGAGCAGCCGGAGCGGGAGCGGGAGCGGGAGCGGGAGCAGCCGGAGCGGGAGCAGCCGGAGCGGGAGCAGCCGGAGCGGGAGCAGCCGGAACAGCCGCAGACAACATCCTCTCAACAGATTCCAGTTCACTTCGGACCAGTTCGCGACCCTCCTTGAGAGCGAGCTTCATCTTCAGAAGATTGTCGAATACGTCCGACAGATCAGCGAGGATATCCTTGTCATTGCCACGCAATTTTTCAACTACCATAGCCATCTTGGAAAACATCCCCGAGTAATCTCCGACAGCATAGTCCTGGAACAATAAAGCCATGGACTTGAAACCCATCTTAGTAAGTCTGGACGACAGATCGATAGCCTTTCGACGGCGATCTTCAATCTCAGTATCCTTTCGGAATGCCCACTTGACTCCAAACCAAGCGGCAGCGACGGCAAGAGCGATAGCAACGATGTGCAAAAGTGATAGAGTCATTTTGTTCTCTCCAAGTGAATAAGGTGACCAGAATGGTCATTAGTTACAGTTTGGTCGACGCTGGATTAGGTTTGTGTTCGGCTTTGTATTCTTGGACGAAACCTAGACCACCTCCAGCAAGAGCACCCAGGACGACCAAAAGCAGCCACAGATTGGACTCTTCTGGTTCGGGTTCGAGTTCCGGTTCAAGAATCGGAGGTCCAACAGGGGGTTCGGGTACGATAACGGTATCAGGTTTCGGTGGATTCCTGTCAGGACAGGGGCAGGGCCTCCGTCGCCTAAAAAGTATCCCACTCGCTTTGGCTGTCAAGTCATCTCTGATACCACGATAGAGAGCCGATGAGGTTGACGGAATATTATTGCCCCAGAATTCCGACACTACGAGACCTTTCTCGTTTTGAAGTCGGATGCACGGGAGGCCGGGCATATTCTTCGCATATCGCTTGTATCGGACTTGGTCAGTAGTGTACTGGTTGTACCGGACTTGGACCTTCAATTTCTTGAGACCCGTGTCAGACACAAGCCAACTTTGAAGTTGAGTGAACTTCGCGTCTCCGGCTGTACCGAAGACTGTCAGATACCACGCCCCTTGATCTTGTGGCAGTTTGACCACTCGCTCTTCGGTAGCAAAAGCCGACACTGCGAAAGCCAAGAGACACATGAGTGTCAAAAAAATCTGTTTCATTTGTTGTTCTCCCTCGGAAAAGGTTTTGGGTTACAGTTGGACCGCAGTTACCTCGGAGGGTAATAGGTCCAAATTCAGGGGATCAATAACTTCAGTATCGACGCTCGAAATCGAGAACGTAGTCGCAGTATCAGTTGTGGCAAATTTCAGAGGGAGACCATCAGTTGGGCGGACATTGTATGAGTATGTCCCTGCCGCATAAATGGTTCCAACGGTAATACCACCCCATGTGATAGCGATAGCACCACCGCCTCGTGTAGTCTCGACTACACCAACGACTGTCGTACCACCGGTCAGAAGGGCACCATCACCCACCATCATTGCGACATTAGTGCCAGCCAAAGTCCCTTGGAATTCAACAATCCAATCAGTAGAGGGACCGGCTCCACCAGTAACGGCGACAAGATTGATGTTCGTCAGCAATTCCAAAGCTGTCTTGACATCAGCAGCGACAGCATTGTAAGCGATGGTTCCTGTTGTCTCGGCACCAAAGGTGAGTGTGAATGTTCCACCTGAGGAAGCATTGTCAATCTCGACTGTCTGAACTTCATTATCTCCGCTCAGGGAAGCGACAGTAACGTCGAGTTTGTGAAGATGACCTTCCAGAACAGCAGGGATGTACCTGGAGGCATAACTTGCAGCGGCTACAGCAGACGCATCCAAAAGGGTAGAAGCAATGGTAACATTGGACAGAGTCCACTTAGCATCAACAGCAACCGGGACGGGTGCCACTACAGGTCGCATCGGAACTCCGTGTACATTGTCGCCAAAATCCCATTGTGTTTCATAAGTAATCGCCATGAAGAGTGTCTCCTAAGTTAAAGTGTTAAGTATTGGATGGCATTTTCCAGAAGTTTGGTGTCATCTCGAAAATTTCCAAGTCCGAAATTACATTCACTACAGAGAAGACCACGTATTCTCCCTGTAGCATGGTCGTGGTCTACTGAGAAGTTGTTGAACATACCTTCAGGCGCACTCGTACCGCAAATTGCACATTTGCCAGCCTGTTGCAAAAACATTTTATCATAGTCATCTATGGTTATATCATAGAAACTAAGGTATTTGGCTTTTCGGTCCTCTACCTGGTGTTTTTCGGGGTGGTCTTGACGGTACTTCTTGGCTCGCAACCCTTTACAAGACTTACAGTAAGCTGCGCGTCCATCTCCCCTAGACCTGTCTCTTGGAAAATCTTCAAGGGATTTCTCGACGCTACAGTCAGGGCAGACTTTCTTCTTTCGCATGCAGACCTCAGTCTCTTAGAGTTAAATACTCAATGGCACTTGCCAGTAAAGTAGGGTTATCCTTGAAATTGCCGAGCCCACAATTACATGCACCACAAAGTAGAGCCCGTATCTCGCCCGTAACATGGTCATGATCTACACTAAAATGCTTTCGTGCCTTTCCAGGTTCGGGCGTGCCACAAATAGCACATTTGCCATCTTGCTGCGAGAGCATTTCATCATATACCTTGATGGTAATCCCATAATTCTGTCGATAATTGGACTCCCGGACCCTTTCAAGATGTTTTCGACGTTCTTCTTGTGTACAATCTGGGCAGACTTTGGTAATCATACTAACCCTAGTCAAAAGGAAGTGGGGGAGGAACTGTTCCACAGATGGGTACGACGGCCCAGCTACCTGAACGTCGCCAATCCGCAAGAAACGTTTCGCGTTTAATCCACTTGAAATTCCCAATGGAATTGTTGTCCAGGATACCAGCATACTCGTCATCGAGTCCTACCAGCATCACCATATGACGCCCGTTATTGACAGCTACTCCACATCCTCGACGTGTATCACAGGCCCATTCAAGGAAGGATACGTCATTCCTGCTGGCAGTGTAAGCATATCGAACACCTGCTCGATCCATCTTGACAGCAAGACCACTAGAATACTCGCCATCACCAAAAGTCTTTTTCCAGTAATCTGCCATCTCGAATTGGCCTTGCCAACGAAAAAGCATGACCATTGTACTATGTACACAAGAACCCTGACGACGTGATCCAAGCCAGTTACTTTGTCGAAATGCTGTTTCGAGATTTACTGTTGGTCTCTCCAACTCGTAACCAGGGTAATCATAATCCTGATTTGGGATAGATATTGGAACAACTGGACCCAAACCTAAATCAATAGTCAATGTTGGCTCATCACAGCCTACAAACATCAGTAGGGTCAAAACCATTAGAAGTCTTTGCATTTCAACCTCCGGGATCGTTTCAGAATTTTCACCCGTCGTTCATGCCGAATGAGACGGTTAGGGTTCCACCGAGAAGCATTCTCGATACGTAAGAGACCAATCAGACTGTGTGCTGCTGCTACATATTCGGAGCAAAAGAGAAGTTTGAGGTCTTCTCCATGTAGTCTGGATTCTATCCAAGAAAGTCCTGCACCAGCGGAACGCATCCCTCCGGCCATATCATAGGGAGTCCCAATCTTACTCAGTAAGAATTCGTTCAGCCGATCTGTTTCAAAACCATACAGAGGTCTGTAGATGGGGTAATGCCAGGCTTTACCTTTATAGGTTTTGACTCGGTCTTCTAGTCGAACAGCTTGAACACCCTTGAAGTGTTTCTTTTGGATGATACAGGGGATATTGCTAAGAGTCGTGGACTCGAACAATAACTGTTCGCCCTCATACTCTCCGATGATTCCAACATGGGATGCGTGCCACCATGGGACTCCGTAGGTAACGAGATTGACAAAACAACTCTTCTTCCCAGAACCACTAAAAGCGATGATGTCCCCTGTTTTGATTTTCATCTTTACCCTCCATCCAAGGCAATGATTTAATACGTTGACTTCGACCATGAAATCGTTCTGACTTTACAGAAAAGCAATTTTCGCAACAATCTTCATTGTTGAATTTAATCAAGTTACCACACTCACATAGTTTCGGAAGCTTCACAAGAGTACCTCAATGAACGAGGAGTCGTAATCCAGACCATTGATCTTAATCGCGTCGCTGGGATCGTTCTACTAAGGTGCTGGGAGAGCAGCTTGATTCTTGGGAATATTATTGGCTTGGCCAACAGTATCAACGAGACGTGTGGTGATTCGATCGATGATCTCTTCGTAGTCATCGATACCTTCTAATTCGTCAATGACGATTCGGACCATTTCCTTCGCGAGAGCCAAGATTGCATTCCGTGCTAATAGTTCTCCAAGATTTGTTTCGATACGGTGGCAAGAATTGACCAATTTCTCCATTGTCTGGATAAGTTGGTTCAAAGGGCCACAAGCCATGAGAAGATCACTGTTATCTTTGACCAGATTCCATCTCTTCTCAATCAACATGTGAGTCAGGGAGATGGCATCACGAAGTTCCTTCACAGGTTCCAATGTACTGGAAATAGACGTCAACCTAGTTTTATCTTCAGCCTTGGCCAAGAGAAATCCACGCCGTTGTTCATCCGGAAGGTGATCAATACCTCCACTGTGGACTTTGCAATAATCGTTGTTGTGGAGTGCCTGGTTGCGGCATTGCCCATCGGGGGCGGCTCCTTTGCATCGATGTGGGTCAGAGAGGTCGTTTACACGCATTGAAGACTTTCCAGAATAAGTATGTGCCTATTCCCCAATACTTATATTATACTGTGAAACCCTAAAAAAGGTTATAAAAATCCGAATTTTGTCAGAGAAATCGGAAAAATCATCAAAATCGATACTCAGAAGAGCTTTTTCTAGCAGATTAAGCCAATTTAAGCCTATCCCTGGCTTGGGAAGCCTTCAGAAGTGTATGATAAATAGGGGAGATTTCCTCTTTCGATACCCGCTAAATGGAAGGAGACCAATGCTCCGTCGAAAACGTTACAAGCCCCTGAAACCTGTCCCTCCTTGGAAGGGTCCCAAGCCAAAGCTCCCTATGGGAGTAACCCTGATTTGTCGGGTGCATTTCCGAGACCTCCAAAAGTATTTGGAGAAAATTTTCAAAATACGGGACTATGATGTCCAACGAAATACTGGCGCGAGAGCCAGCATGACCCCAGAATTTGATGTGACAGGTATCTTACCCGATACACCAAATATCTGGCAGCAAGTCGATAACATTCGACGAGGACGTAGCGAACGTAACCTCGGCTTGATACTAAACCTTCTCTGCAAGGATGGATTCATCCCAGCAGGGAAGTACATCATCGTTATGACACCTGAGGCGGCTCCCTTAGATGAGTATCGTGACGCTCTTCACCAGAGCGGTGACCCTTCGAGTGCTGAGTGTATAGCAATCAAGAGAGCCAATCAGAAGGATAGGAATTTCACTAAACAAGTTGCTATGCTTGATCGAAGATTGATTGAACACAAATCGAAACTACCAACAATGGAGGATTCCAATGACGGAACAGATACATAAAGACCTTAGTTTGTTGGCAAGTGTTATTGAAACACTACCTGGAAACGTACAAACGGCTCTTGGACCTGCCTTGAACCAATTGAACACTGTGATGAATCACAGAAAGAAAACTCTGGAATTGGTGCAAGAGGCAATGGGTCAGGTACGTCTTGATGTGAATTATATGGTGTTCGACTTGGAAGCAACCCGCCGGGAGCGGGATGAACTCAAACAAAGATTGGGAGAATGATGCCGGTTCAAAGTTGTCGTAAAGATGGGAAACCTGGTTACAAGTATGGTAAAAGTGGTGCGTGTTACACGTACACAGCCGGGAATGAATCCAGCCGGGATACTGCTTACTCGAAGGCTGTCAAACAAGGTCAAGCTATCAAAGCGAGTAGACAATGACACCTGAAGAACGCATACTTGATCATTACGAGAATCCTTACCACCGGTATGTGCCACAAGGAACGATTCTGGAAGATTCATATGCACTTTCGCATGCTGAGAATGATACCTGTGGTGATTGGATTGAATGCCACATTTTCCTACGTCTTAGGGATAAACGTATTGATAAAATTTGGTGGAATGGTGCAGGTTGTTGCTTCTCGCAAGCAGCAGCTTCGATGGTTGCTGAACGCTTTGAAGCCGTGCGTCTGGAAGACGCTAAAGCGTTTACACAGGATGGAATGCTCGAACTCTTTGAGGTCGATGTAGAAACGGAAAGGCTTGAGTGTATACTTGTCTCTTTCAACTCATTCAAGAACGCATTGGAGAAATTAGCCCATGAATAAGAAACAAATCTTAGTCGTCGTCAGCGGTATCCTTGTTCTGGGGATTGTCGCAGTCAATGCTTACCAACATGACTTTATCAAATCTGCTAGGATTCCGACTGGGATTTCGTCTGAGACTGAAACAAAGATTGAAGCACCTCTACCAGTGTTCGTCGACACCCTGACGCTTGAGGAATGTACTTTGGATGTTTCCAACTATCGTTCTGATGGGAGCCGGTCATACGGTCAGGGTGTGGTTGTTCAGTACGAAGATGAGACCTTTGTGTTGACATCCACGATGATCTTCACCCATGGTGGTGACATCACAGTAGGTACTGGGAGATTTATTTTCACGGCTACAATTTCTCATCGAGATGATGAATTGGGTTTGGTAGCCCTGAAGTGTGATTTGAGAAAAGGGACATCTTCCGCCAACATCACTGAGTTTCCGAGTATTCCACCAGGGGTTCTTGTACAGGCCGGGGAGAACGAAGTCAACACCCTGGAATATATGAACGATTACTGGGTGATTCTTGATGGAAGTTTTCCGGCGGATGTTACCGGTTTGCCTGTCTCGCAAAACGGTGAGTTGGTTGGTATCATTGTAGGCTTGAACCGTGCCAATATGAAGCAAGCAATCATGGTTAGTAATCGAGGTATCAGAGAATTCGTTGATGAATTGACGCGACCTGACCCGCCTGCATATGGGTATGAGGATGAAGATGAAGATTTGCCCTTTGGTGGTTTCTTTCGTCGTGTGTTTGGAGGATAAAGGATGAGAGATATTGTGAACCACCATCGAATGCACTCCGCCTCCGAACTAATGCGAGCCCTTGAATGTGGCTTTGCACTAGGACGTGATGGTCAAGCATCTCAATTAAATCCTGAGGGATTCTGGGCTTGGGTACGTCTCTCACCCTTCAGTGATAACCGAGTCATTGAATTTGGTGGGTGGGGCTCCAGGAATGGACTTGGTGCGTGCATGGAAGATTTGGTCAGCTACCCCGAGAGATGGTTTATCGGACTCCTCTTGGATAACTCGGATGGATCGTACGGCGATTTTGAAGTGACATTTGAAGATACACTTCCTTGGATTATAAACAATGAGAAAACGACCAGGTGATACTTTTGGATTGGTTCTCGGACCCATTGTAGTGGGTCTTGGTGGATTAGCCTTATTTGTTCTTTTGTACCTTCTTTCGGAGATTGTGACATGGGTCTACTAAAATCTTACAAATTCATCGGCGGTCCTTGTGATGGCACATATGACCAAGTGTATGACAATGTTGAACATGTTGATGCGATTGAACCGGCTCCTTTCAAGTTTGATCCACATGATACAGAGAAATATGCACCCCAAAAGTTTACTCGATACACTCTCCGTACATTTGGTGAGTTTCCCCATCAAGTCTTTTGTTATGCTGTTGCCGATTGGTCTGACGTGTACGTTCTCTCTCAACTCATCCACCATTACAAAGGATACTCCAAATGAAATACTATTTATTCATCGGCGGACCTTGGAATGGAGACTTGAGACAAGCAAATGGTCAAGCATACTGGAATGTCCCCATCCGACGAAATTTATCTATCAAAGAACTTGAAAGAGAAAAAGAAGAAGGGAAGCCTTTGATATTTACATATCGACTCTGCGATTTGAGGCTGAACGGTAAGTTGATTTGCTTTGTTTATGCAGAAGAAAATCTGTCAGACCAGCAAATCATTGAAAAATTCCTAACTCCATACCAGAATCAACCATGAAAACTCATACTTTCTCAGTCGTTGTTGGAGATGATCGCTGCAATGCAGATTGTCCCTACTGTGTCGCCAAGATGACCGCCTCCGAAGCTTCGGAATATGTGGACTTCAGTGAGAAGCGTTTTGACCTTGCTTGTCGAATCGTTGAACAGATGCGTGAAGGACTTCTCACCGTCATGTTGACTGGGCAGGGAGAGCCGTTGCTCTTTCCACAGCAGATTGGTCGATACCTGAATGTCATCAACAATAGGTTCCCATGTATCGAATTACAGACAAACGGGGTACTGGTCAGGCATCATCTCGAAAGATTGAAAGTGTGGCAAGAGAAGGGCCTAACACTGGTCTGCCTGTCAATTGTCGCCAACAGTGCTGAGGTCAGCAATGGTATCATGAGGATTAAGGATGAGCGATACAACTATTGGGAAACGGCCTCCATGCTCAAAGAACTCGGGTTGAGTGTGCGTCTGAATTGTACTATGACCAAAGTCGGTGTATATGAGCCAGAGGATGCCGAGAATATCATCATCCGCGCCAACAATGCTGGAATTGATCAGGTGACTTTCCGTGAGGTTGAGATGCCATCATCTTCTTTGAATTCATGTATAAGTGATTGGGTGACGGTCAACAAACCCGTTGGTGCCGCCCGTAGACTCCATCACTACCTTGCTCTCCATGGCGCAGTTCGGTTACTAGAGTTGCCCCATGGTGGTGTAGTGTACGACTATCTAGGGCAGAATGTTGCCATCGGTAACTGTCTGACTGACACTGCAAACCCAAATGACATTCGTCAGGTGATATTTTTTCCGGATGGGAGAGTGGCATATGATTGGAAATACCCCGGGGCGAGGTTGCTGTGAAACCAATACCAAAACTCACCAAGAGTGACCTTGCACGTTTCTGGGCAAAGGTTGATAAAACCGGTGTTTGCTGGGAATGGACCGGCGGTATCAGAAACGGTTATGGTCGAATCAAAATCAACGGGAGTATGTATCGGGTACACCGGATTTCGTATGCACCTGCGAATGAGAATCCGGGAGACCTTTGTGTATGTCATACATGTGACAATCCTAAGTGCGTAAATCCGGCACACCTCTGGCTCGGTACGGATCGAGAAAATATACAGGATCGTGACCAGAAGGAACGTCAAGCTAGAGGTATAATCCATAAATTTGCTGTTTTGAATGAATCACAAGTCAGAGATATTCTTGCGTCAAGCAAGACCCATCAAGACTTGGCTGGTAAGTATGGAGTCAGCCGTGCAAATATCTCTTACATCAAACGAGGTGAAACTTGGAAGCATATCAAAGGAGTCCAAGTTAAAAGTACTTCTCGTGCAAATAAAAATAGCATGACGGGGGTTAAAGGAGTTTCACCAAACGGGCGCAGGTACAAAGCTCAAATTCTAATAGATGGCAAGTACCAACACTTAGGAACATTCGATACTATTGAAGAGGCTGCCACTGCGGTCGAGAAAGCGAGGTTATGTTGAGTTGGACTTTTGGACTTTTGGACTTTTGGACTTTTGGACTTCTTGTACTTGCTCTTGTTTGTATCGGTATCATTAGGTACTGCCAAATATTTCCTGCCCGGAAACCAAAACTCAAGGAGATTAAGGCGATGAATGACAACTGCCGAGTAAGTCTTTTCTTCCGTGCTGAATTCTGGTCGGATAACCCAGAGGAAGAGTTAGCTTCTCTCCAAGAACTGGCCGAGAGAGACCCGAAAGAATTCATCTCTAAGATGTACCGGCGTGGGTGTAACGTAGATATTGATGTCAACCCCGAGGAGCTTCTATGAATTACTCACCACAACAAATCGCTGACGTTCTCGACTATGCTGTCTTGAATCCAAATGTAGGTAATATGGCAATCATTGATGGCGCGAACTTCTGTGTAGAACACGCCATCAAATGCTACTGTGTGGCATCAGCAAATGTATACCTTGCCGCCATCCACCATCCCAACGTCGCCTCGGTCATTGGCTTCCCACATGGGAACATGAGTCCGCGTGCGAAGTTGGAAGAGGCGAAGCAAGCAGTCAGTGACGGAGCGAAAGAACTCGATGTGGTTATCAACTATGGACGGTTCAACCGAGGTGATGATGGAATCATCAAGGAAGAACTGGGACGGATCACCACTTTTGCACACCACCACAATGTCATCGTGAAGGCAATCCTTGAGACCTGCACAATGGATATCGAGACAATCAGGGTTGCATGTTGGGAGTGTATCGAGGCAGAGGTGGACTACGTGAAGACTTCCACGGGGTTTGGAACTTTTGGAGCAAACGTCGAAGTGGTCCAAACGATGCTGGACGTAGTTAGCGGAACCGGAGTCAAAGTAAAGGCAAGTGGCGGTCTAAAATCCTATCAAGACATTGAAGAGTATCTCGATATGGGATGCGAGCGTCTTGGAGCCTCTCGATATTTGGAGTTGTTGCCGTGTTCACAATAAGATCAGTATGCTTACCCGGTGAACAATATGGACGCCTCCAAGTAATTTCTGAGGGTGAGAAACGCAAAAATGTCCGACATGTATTAACTGAATGTACATGTGGAACAAGGAAAAATATAAGCGTCCCTGCTCTCAGAGCAGGTTTGACACAGTCATGTGGATGTATTCAGAAGGAAGGGTGTAACAGAACACATGGAGGTTCAAAAACACGCTTGTATCGAATATGGAGACACATGTCTGAAAGATGTAACAGTACTTCAGCAAAAGACTACATCCATTATGGTGGACGAGGTATCAAAGTATGTTGTAATTGGCAACATTTTGAAAAGTTTCGTAAGTGGGCACTTGAAAATGGATACATATCTGGATTGAGCATTGACAGAAAGAATAACAATAAAGGGTATTCGCCCTCCAATTGTCGATGGGCTACACAATCTCAACAATGTCGAAATAAACGACCTATTGGAAACAAATCAGGGTATGTTGGTGTACATCCTGTCCGTTCAAGATGGGTTGCCGTATCAAAAGTTGATGGACGACAAATCCATCTTGGTACTTTTGATGATCCATTTTCTGCTGCTTGGGTGAGAGATGAATTTTCAAAAGAAGTTGACAAGCACACCACAACAAATAATCTCATTGACCGACGTAAGAAGCAGGAGTTAGTGAAGCTCGAACGTCGCGGAATTTTTAAGAGAAGAACACCATGAACAGATTGGAGTTGCTACCATGAATCGATTGAAAAATACAAGAGCTTACTTGGCGGGGCCAATTGACCGCGTAATTGATGATGGTGTTATCTGGAGACAGCGAATCAGACAAGAGCTAGACGATCTTGGTATCCTGTGGCTCGATCCTACTCGAAAGCCGATTGATATCGGCGTCGAGGACGATGCGTCGAGAAAGAGGCGACGTGCGAACAAGTTAGCCGGTGACTATGATGCGGTAGCTGATGAGATGATCCCCATCCGTGAAGTAGATTTGCGAATGGTCAATGTGTGTGATTTTCTGATTGTCAATATCGACGTTGAAGTCCATGCCTGTGGGACATACGACGAGTTCAAACAGGCAAATGACCAAAACAAACCGATACTGGTCCATGTAGAGCAGTCCAAAAAAATGTGTCCTGATTGGCTATTTGCCTGTATCCCACATGAACACATCTTTGGTTCATGGCTTGATTTGCGAAAGTATGTACGGCATGTTGCCCATGACCCTGTGGTCGATTATATGGGGCGATGGATGTTCTTTAATTGGACTGGGAGTGAGTAACTTCAACAAAGAAGAGGACGCGCTCGATGTACGACATCTGGCTAACTGCCGATACCCACTTCAACCATGCGAACATTCTTGAACACATGCCTCTCCGTGGGGAAGCGTTTGAGAACATCCATGACATGGAAGATTGCTTCATCGACACCATCAACGAGTTGGTCCAACCACATGATAAATTGTACATCCTCGGAGACTTCTGTTGGCGAACCGGGAAATGTGGACACTTTCGCCAACAGTTGAATGTACGGGAGATTACAGTGACTCGTGGAAATCACGACGCCGCTTCACTTGGAAAGCATGTGTCCAGGATAGAACACATGCTCTTCCCTGAAATGAGGAATAAGCATTTTCATCTACAGCACTATCCGTGCATATCATGGCGAAAGATGCAGCGAGGAGGCATCCACTGTTATGGCCATAGTCACTCCCTATTTGAGGAGACCTTAGATGAACTTTGGCCATTTCGCAACTCAATGGATGTCGGAATTGACAATGCACTTCGGTTGACAGGGCAGTTTAGACCTTTTCACATCGACGAAATCATCGCACGATGTAGCAACGAACCTCAGAGGATAGACCATTGAAGTTTACCAAGAAACCGATTGTAATTGACGCATTTCAGATGACCAAAGAACGGCGACGAGATATCAGCGAATGGCCTAGTTGGTTGCTTATGGCCTGGCATCCAGATGTAGGGATGCTTTTGGAAGATTCTGATGATCCAGAAGGCGAGAAATTGTGCATCAAGACGCTTGAGGGTGTTCTCCATGTGAGTTGGGACGACTGGATCATCCAAGGTGTCCAAGGTGAAATCTATCCTTGCAAGCCCGATATCTTTGAGGAGACATACGAGACACCAAGTAAGACAGGCCAAAAGATCATCATATGGCACAGTAAGCATGGAGACGTGTACGTTGATGCTGCGACACCCGAGAAGGAAGACCGTGCTTGGTTGTTTCTCTTCCGGTTGATAAACGACATGGGATTCTATTGTGACCTTGAAGACGACGAAAAAGACGCTTACTCAGGGGCATTGAAGGGAAACGCCAGGGCTGCCAAGTGGCTCCTTGATATGCGGGCAGACTATGAATATGAACGAATCACCAACGATTTCTTGGAGCAACCATGATTCACACATGTGCAACTGTAAAAGAATGCCACCGTTCAGTGAACACTGCCTTCGAGAAAACTCTCGACTTGGTACTTGACCTGACCGAGGATTTCAAGGATTTTGATAAGATTCCGATACGCATTGGAGAGTGCTTTGAGTGCGGCGACAGAATTACTAGCACGATAAGTAGTGGCGATGTGGAAGTATGCCCTGGGTGCGGAGAATCCATTTGTATGGACTCCACCGTGGACATGATAATCCAAGGGTCCGTGGTCATGTACCGATGGACCGATTGTCTGAAGGTGATGCAATGACTACTCGCCAATGGGAGACTGCCACGAGGAAACTGATTGCGCAGACGGAGAGTGGTCTCATCAAATGGGAGGGTGCCGGAAGCAATCTTCCGATGACTGAAGATTCAACTTATTTCAAGTGTAAAGTCATGTCCTATCATATCCGGTTACGTTTGCTAGATGACCACTGGATTATTGAGTTCACCAATAAGCTAGGGGAGTTAAGGTGGCGGTGGCCTGACACCGGCTTGGCTCTTGTTCTAAGACAGGCAATCCTCAACATAGAAGCCCCTTCCGAATTCACCAAGAAGTTCCTCAAGAAATTTCTTGGCAGACTTTGGTAATCAACACTAACCTTAGGAGGTACAACCAAGGCTGTACATGAATTCGTTGTGACAGTCCTCACAACAAACATCCTTGCCGTCGTAGCAGTAGCATCCACAATTGATGCACTTGCCGATCGGCTCGGGTTGGTCCTCACCCCACTCAACATACTCCCCCATCCCTTTGGAGGGAAACTGTTCTCGGGTTGGGTCTATTACGTTCCCCTGCTCATCTTCTAGCCACCAGTGTTTTCGCTCGCCCCAAATGGGACAATAGTAGTGACCGCGAACTCTTCGCAGATGCGGGAACTCTTTCTGCATGTCCTCGGTCGCCTCCCGACAAGTGCCAAATGAGTTTGGAACATTCTTCTTTATCCAATCACTATAATTCATAGTAAGGCTCCTATGCTGATGAGTATAGACAACGCGAACAGTGAACCTATAATGGCGGCGACTATTCCAAGTGTTCGAGGTGGCTTTGGTTCATAATATTGGCATCCTCTTTTCTCAAAATAAGTTGTTTGGTACTTCACAGCACACTTAACATGGGAACATTCCCATAAACTCTTGGAGGTATCTATGTACCGACAATCTGGACCAAACTCACGGCTGCATGCGCGGGCTTCAGGGTTTCTCCCGGTGTAGGTCATGACAACTTCTCCAAAAGCTTGTTGGCAATCCAACCGAGTGCTTGGTACAATACTGGGTCAGGACATTGGTCGGGGTAAAATAATGCAGTGGACAACATTGTCGAAGCACATACTTCACACAGATAGACTTCGCCTATCAAACGTTCGTTGTGGTGATGTTCGGTGCAATCCATAGTCGGGACGAGGTAATCGCAATTTCGACACGGTATCACGTCGCCGTCTTTGTCATATCTCAGTTGTAGTTGCATAACAGTCCTATGATGATAAAGAGGATTGCGAGGATACCTATGATAGCCGCCCGGCTAAATAAGCGATTCTCACATTCTGATGGCTCGAAAAACTCGCACGCAATATTCATAGGGTGCAAGTAGCAGGATTGCTTTGGATGCGTGCAACAGATGTAGATATTTGACGCGAATCGACAGTCTTCACATGTTTTCATTCTGTCTCCTCCCCAACCACAGTCTCAACCATCTCCTCACCACAGCAACAGGTCGGGAGACCGAAGTTGACCCACTTCTGACTCGTCCTCACCAGGTACCCACACTTTGGACAGGTGACCTTCAACATTCGTGTGCTCTGGGCCTTCTTGTTCGTGGGTGTCAGCTTTGCATGGGGATACTCACCCAATTCCGTTTCGATTGCGTGCAATCGAACTAAAAGTTCTTCTCCAGCGACCGTTTCGGTCATCTTGCCTTCCAGTCCGAGAGCTTTCGCGATAACGCGGAATGGGCCCTTATGACCTTCATCACATCCGACTGTCGCATGCACCAACTCATGTACGAGCACATCAAGAGCTTCGATGCCTTTGCCAATGGTCGGAGCGATGAAGACTTCAGTATGTTCATCTTCAGAGCACATGGGTGGCCAGCATTCACCGAGCACTTGCTTTTTCTCTGCCCGGCCGCCCCTGCTGGGCCAGCCACAGGTGACGCGAACCTTCTCTGGAATGATTGCTTCAACTGCCTCGAAATCCGTTCGGAGCATATCAATTGCCGCCAGTAGCCATTTTTCTCGTGTCATGTCATTTCTCCAGGGTAAATTCCAAGGGTGTTTGAGATATTCAGTAAACGAAGTAGTAGGGTGAGATTTGCGTGGGTCGCGGTCATGTCGCCTTCGAGCCCAAGTTGGGCGGCGATTGTCTGAAAGGGTTCTTCGTGTTGGGCACCAACGCCAATGCAAATGCCTAGTGCTGCGTGTACAAGTTCATGAACGAGAATTTCTAGCACTTGCAGACCTTCCACGATATCAGGGGCGATGAAAATCTCCGTGGAGATAAGCTCTGCTATGGCACCGACATTCTGTGTATAATATGAAGTACACATTCCACCTAATGTCAGACGTTTTTTGGATGTGACATCGGGCCAGGGGAGTGAGATGGAGACCTTCGGAATTGGTCTGTCAATCTCATCAAAATACCATTCGAGCAGACTGATTGCTTTAAGCAACCACTCTTCCCTTGTTGAGCACTTCGAGGTGCCGGTTTGTCGAGGGTTCAACCATTCTTCTCTGGTCATGATGTTTCTTTCGGATAGGGTCCAAGTATGTCGGCAATTTCGCCAAGTCGAACTTGTAGTTTTTTGTCGGCAAAGGTGGTAGTCCACTTGTTATGCAGAGGTTTTAGACCAATAAGGGCGGCAGGATTTTGAAATAATAGTCCATGCTGATATTTGCAACCTATTGAGGCATGGATTAGTTCATGGACCAGTGTTTTGAGAATCTCTAAAGGATCACTGAGTAATGGTGTGATAAAAATACTGGGATAGCCTGACCCATCATAGCCTGATAAATCAAAACATGCGCCAAAAATACTCCCACTTTCGGTATACCCCACACCGTCTGGCCAGTCATCTAGTATCTCGATGCGATCTGGCAGAGGTGCGATGTGTTGAAGGTCGGCTTGGAGGATGAAGATTGCATCCAGTATCCATTCTTTCCGTGACATGGTTATCCCTTGTCAGTAAGATCAATGGCGTTTAAGATACTTGTGAGACCTTCAGCAAATTTGGTCTCATCCACATCATCTCTAAGCGTGATGTGGATGGTAATCAAGTTGGGTTGCTCTTGTCCAAAGACAGGGTAGCAGGCATCTCCGGTGCGGCAGAGGTCAAGTGTGAAGTAGCCCCGTTCCCCGAATTCCTTATGGTCTTTGTTCCCTAATTCTCTTTCCGCCATGGCACAGAAAGTTCGTCCCATCAAATCGGCATGGGCAAGTGCGTTCTTCAATCGTTTCTTGAGTACAGCAAACTCAGCTTCTTGTTCTCTTGACATGATTCTCCTAGTAAGGGTTGATTAACTTCAAGTTCTTCGTAGACACGGTGTTTGGGATCATCAGTGAGTGGTTCGAGACACCAATCTTCAGGTTTTGCTAATAGGGCTCCACATCCACAGATGGGCGGACACCAAGGGTCCTCCATTGAAGGTCCGGCGGCCGGGGCATAACATTGTCGAGTCAAGCCCGCCACTCACAATTGCGACAATACACCTCGACTAACTCGCCGAAAAAGTTCCCGATTATTTTCATGGGTCACCTTTTGCAGGTAATCGAACAAATGGTGCCAAGATTCCTTTGTTCTCACAGGAATCAAGAACTTCTGACAATCTCTCTATTGCTTGGTTGAGTTCAAATTGGATAGCTTCATACTGTTCAGAGACAACAATTTCCCCATACCTCCCTGTTATCTCATCCAGCAAGATTTTGAGGTCTTCAATTTGTCTCTTGATTGTCATCCTGCCACCAACTTTCCGCATTCGGGACATTTATAGGTGCCCGTCCCATGTGTCGCTGGGTGCATACGGGACTTTGACGTTTGACTAACCCAACCGCAATCTGAACAATTAGCATGGCTCAGAAGAATAGTATCCCTTGTTGATATTTCCATCTGGTGCATACAGTTCAGACAACAAGGTGGGGCACCTTTCTCCATGCGAGTCCGACCGATTTCACGGGCATCCCCGCAATTCCCACAGTGTGCCCAAACCAATTCGACTTTCTTTGGAGGGTAGTCTTTCAAAGAACTCTCACAAGCTGGACAACTGAACGTGTCATCCGTTGGGTGATAGTTTTTACCTCGCCAACCACACAGACACTCGACTTCCTCGACTTCCTCGACTTTTGATGGTTTGAACTGTCGACACCATCCTTTATGACAAACGGGACAGGAGATGGTACCCGCAGAGAAGGCGGTCTTATGAATGTAACTACAATTAACACAGCGAACCCAAAAATCGGGTTTCTCGGTGGGTTCCAACAGAGTATCCAGACGGGTCTTCACTTCGTTGGCACCAGCAGTGCGTGGCAGCTTGAGTGACTTCAAAACCGCTTCAACAATGTTGCAATACCTTTGGATGTACGCCATGGCTGATTTCCCGTTGAGCAGCACGAGCCGTTCGTCGCTACTTGCTTCACGATCGATTATCATTGCCCCACCGAGTGGGGTAGTTCCATCCAAAATAAGGTGATATATCCCGATTTCAATTTGGTTGAGTTTCTCGTTATCCATGGTCTCTTTCATGGGTGAATGGATGTGGGGGTGTGGTTCCAGGTTTCATTGTATCCTATAGGATTACCATTTTGGGAGATGCCCCAGAGTACAATCATGGTTTACTCTAGGGGAATTCTGTAATCGGTTACAGTGATCCAAAATCAGTTCACCAAGTGTCGGTAAACTAATACCCCATTTAGCAGCAAGCCAGTGGAAAGTCATTCCACAATTATGTATCTCATGACAGAGTAGTTCACCAAAACTTCCTCCGCAGCCAGTCGGGTGATTCTCGTATTGGGACTCAATTGAGTGGCGAAGATACTCGATGTAGGATGTTTCAGGCATGTGAATC
>SDBV01001855.1_pt1 | contig 31683 bp, 23 predicted proteins | sample 2277081 | NCBI WGS metagenome assembly SDBV01 (sample SAMN10402039, study PRJNA504765) | marine sediment metagenome | isolation source: marine sediment core GS10_PC15, 223 cmbsf | place: Arctic Ocean: Southern Knipovich Ridge | collected 2010 | reverse complement strand
CCGTGAGCTGGCCCTGGCCTACGCCAGCGGAATCGGCGGCGGAAGAAGCGGCGTGCTGGAAACCACTTTCGCCGAGGAAACCGAAACCGATCTGTTCGGTGAGCAGGTGGTGCTCTGCGGCGGACTGACCGAGCTGATCCGCGCCGGATTCGACACCCTGGTAGAGGCGGGTTACCAGCCGGAAATCGCCTATTTCGAGTGCCTGCACGAGGTCAAGCTGATTGTGGACCTGATCTACGAGGGCGGGATCGCCAACATGCGCGACTCGATCTCCGACACCGCCGAGTACGGCGATCTGGTTGTGGGCCGCAGGATCATCAACGAGGATACCCGCGCCGAGATGAAGAAAGTTCTTTACGAAATCCAGAGCGGCCAGTTCGCCCGTCAGTGGTTGCAGGAATGCCAGGTCAACCGGCCGACTTACAACGCCCTCAAGCGCATGGATGCCAATCACCTGGTGGAAAAGGTGGGCGCCAAGCTGCGTAAAATGATGAGCTGGATGAAAAAATAGGAGTTTCCAATGCCAGTTATAGAGGTTTACGACACCACCCTGCGGGATGGGACCCAGGCCGAGGATATAGCGTTTACGCTCGAGGACAAAATGCGTATCGCCTATAAGCTCGATGAGCTCGGGTTCCACTATGTGGAGGGCGGCTACCCGGGGTCCAATCCCAAGGACGCCCTGTTTTTCGAGGAAGTAAAGAAGATGCCGCTCAAAAACGCCCGCCCCGCGGCTTTCGGGATGACCCGCCGGGTGGGTGGACAGGTGGAGGGCGACGCGGTTATCAACAGTTTGCTCAGCGCGGAAACCGAAGTGGTCACCGTGGTGGGTAAAAGCTGGGATCTTCACGTACGCGATGCTATTCGCACCACTCTGGACGAGAACCTGCGGGCTATCTCCGAGTCGCTCGAGTACCTTCGGAAACGCGACCGGTTTGTGATCTACGATGCCGAGCATCTGTTCGACGGCTACCGGGCCAATCCGGAGTACACGCTTAGCACTCTCAAGGCGGCGGTCGATGCCGGGGCGCAGCGCATGGTGCTCTGCGACACAAACGGCGGCAGCCTGCCCTCGTTTATCAGCAAGGTTGTGGCCGAGGTGGTCAAGGCTGTGGATGTGCCGGTGGGTATCCACACGCACAACGACAGCGAAATGGCCGTGGCCAACACCCTGGCCGCTGTCGAGGCGGGCGCCACCCATGTGCAGGGTACGATCAACGGCTACGGTGAGCGTTGCGGCAACGCCAACCTGATCTCGGTTATCCCGGACCTGATGCTCAAGATGGGCCTGGATGCAATTCCGCACAAAAATCTGAAAAAACTGCGGGAGCTCTCGCGTTTTGTTAACGAGCTGGCCAACATGCCGGACAGCAAACGCCAGGCGTTTGTAGGCGAGAGCGCGTTCGCTCATAAAGGCGGCATGCACGTTTCCGCCGTGATGCGCAATCCTGAAACCTACGAGCATATTGATCCGGAACTGGTGGGCAACCATCGCCGGGTGCTGGTCAGCGATCTGTCCGGGCGCAGTAATATCCTCTACAAGGCCCAGGAACTGGGGATCGATATCGATAGCAAGGACCCGGTGGTGCTGGAGATTCTAGACAAGCTCAAGACCCTTGAGCACGAGGGATTCCAGTACGAGGGCGCCGAGGCCAGTTTCGAGCTGCTGATCAAGCGCGCCCAGGGCGTGCTGCCGGAGTTTTTCGAGTTGGTGGGATTCAGGGTGATCGATGAAAAACGTCCGGGCAGTGATGTGCCCAGCTCCGAGGCTACGATAGTGGTCAAGGTGGACGGCCGGACAGAGCACACGGCAGCCCACGGCAACGGTCCGGTCAACGCTATCGACCATGCTCTTCGCAAGGCCCTTGCGGCGTTCTACCCGGAGTTGGCGGATGTGAAGCTGCTGGACTACAAGGTGCGTGTACTGCCCATGGGTAGTGGAACCGCCTCGATGGTCCGGGTGCTGATTGAGTCCGGCGACGGTGATAACAAGTGGGGCACTGTCGGTGTCTCGTATAACATTGTCGAGGCCAGTTGGCAGGCGCTCACCGACAGTGTAACCTTCAAGCTGCTCCAGTCCCGGGGCCCGACTCAGAGTGAAATTGCTTTGCATACGGTTAAAAAGTAAATAGTCCCCCGCTGGACAAGTGTCCGGCGGGGGACAGGCTACCCTCGATTTTTATTTTCAACAGAAATTAAACGGATCAGTGTGTTATGGAACCCAAGGTTTATGTAGACGGTGAGTTGTACCCGAAGAGCGAGGCGAAAATCAGCGTATTCGACCACGGCCTGCTCTACGGTGATGGTATTTTCGAGGGGATAAGAGTCTACTCCGGGCGGCTTTTTCGTTTTAAGGAACACATTGACCGTCTCTATGAAAGCGCGCGGATTATCCGGCTCAAGATGCCGCTCTCGCGTGAAGACATGGACTGCGCTGTGCAGGACACCGTGCGGGCCAACGGCATGCGCGATGCCTATATTCGGCTGGTGGTCACCCGTGGCGCCGGAGATCTGGGCATAGACCCGCGCAAGTGCAAAAAAAGCACGCTGATTATCATTGTCGATAAGATCACTGTTTACGGCGAGGAATTGTACGAGCAGGGTATTCCGATCATCACTTCCTCCACCCGCCGGATTCGGCCGGATATGCTGGACCAGCGGGCCAAGAGCCTTAACTACCTCAACTCTATCATGGCCAAAATAGAGGCCAATATCGCCGGGGCGGGCGAGGCCCTGATGCTCGATTGCAACGGAAACGTGGCTGAGTGCAGTGTGGATAATTTTTTTATTGTCAAGGCAGGAGTACTGCTCACTCCCGGCTTGGAATTTCCGATCCTGGCCGGTATCACCCGCGCGGTTGTGCTTGAGATAGCCGACAGGCTGGGTATCCCCTGCCGTGAGTGCACGCTGACCCTTCACGATGTGTACGGAGCCGATGAATCTTTCGTGACCGGTACGGGTGCGGAGCTGATGCCGGTGATCAGCGTTGACAGCCGGACTATTGGCGATGGAAGGCCGGGTCCGCTTACAGCTAAATTGCTCAAGGAGTTCCGCGCCCTGCACAGCGCCGAGGGTGTTGACCTGTTTGCCTGAGTCCGGCTGCCGTGCAAGAGTCAATGGATCGATTCTGCCTGCGGGGCGGGCCTGATAGTTCGTCCTGTTTCGGTTTATTCCGGATTTATTGCCGGAAACGATGCAATTTAAGGTCCCAAGGTCAACTTTTTTTTGCGGTGAGCGCTACTTCTTTTTATCTTATATCCTTCTGTTTCATTCCCAGTACTTCCCTGTCCGAATAGAGTTACCATCTTGGATAAAATACAGCAGGTTATCAGAGACGAAGAGAAATACATTCTGGGCACCTACGCCCGGCCCCCTATCGTGCTCGATCACGGCAAGGGCTGCTATCTGTACGACACCGAAGGCAAGCGCTATCTGGACATGGTCAGCGGGATAGCTGTCAACGCCCTGGGCTACGGTGACAAAGGGCTTGCCCGTGCTATCGCCCGGCAAAGCGAAAAGCTGATCCACTGCTCCAACCTCTATTACACAACGCAGCATGTGGAACTGGCCAGGCAACTTGTCACCAACTCGTTCGCGGATAAGGTCTTTTTCTGCAACAGTGGAGCCGAGGCTGTTGAGGGGGCGATGAAAATCGCCAGGCGCTGGGCCCAGAAAAATACCAGCGGCGAGCGCAGCGGGTTTGTCGCTTTTACCGGCTCGTTCCATGGGCGCACGTTTGGGGCCCTGGCCCTCACGGACCGTAAGAAATACCGCATGCCTTTTGAGCCGCTGGTGCCTGGAGCGCGGTTTGCCCGTTTCGGAGATGCAGGGGACGCGGAGAAGAAAATCGGCGCTGACACCTGCGCTGTAATAGTAGAACCGGTGCAGGGCGAGGGCGGAGTCCATCCCGCGGGTAATGAATTCCTGCATGATCTGGCCGATATCTGCCGTCGCCGCAACGTGCTGCTCATTTTCGATGAGGTCCAGTGCGGGCTGGGGCGTACGGGCAAGCTGTTCGCCTACGAGCATTCCGGGGTTAAGCCGGATATTCTGACCCTGGCCAAACCGTTGGCCGGCGGGCTGCCGATGGGTGCTGTGCTGATCAACGAGAAGGCCGCTTCGGCTATCGAGAAAGGCGACCATGCCACCACTTTCGGTGGCGGGCTGGTGGTCAGCGCCGCTGCGATTGAGGTGTTCAAAAAACTGAAAAAAACCTCGTTCCTTGAAGCCGTACAGGCCAGGGGCAAGCATCTGCTGAATCGGCTGGATAGCCTAGCTGAAAAATTTCCCTCGCTGGTGGTTGGCGCCCGTGGGTTGGGCCTGCTCACCGGTGTGGAGTTGAAAATTGACGCCGGACCGCTGGTCGAGAATTTCCGTAATCGGGGCGTGCTGGTCTGTATCGCCGGGCCCAATGTTATCCGGGCGGTGCCCCCGCTGGTGATATCCAATGAGCAGATCGATTCGTTTGTCGATGTTTTTGCCGAGGTGCTCCGTGACGTGGAAAATGCGAACGGTGAAAAGGCATGAACCTTGAAATGAACTTTAACGGCTCGGTGGATTCCACTCCCGGTTTCAGTGCCGCCGGGACGGCCTGCGGTATCAAGGCCAGCGGCCTCCCTGATCTGGCCGTGATACTGGCCTGCGGACCCTGCACAGCCGCCGGAGTGTTCACCACAAATCGTCTTCAGGCCGCCCCCGTGCTGTTCTGCAAGCAGGTGCTTGCCGCCGCCGCAGATAACGTGCGTGCCGTGGTTGTCAACAGCGGAAACGCCAATGCCTGCACCGGTGCCCAGGGAAGGGATAACGTGCGCCATACGGCGGAACTTGCGCAGGCAGCGTTCGGTCTCGGCCAGTCAAAAGCGCTGGTGATGTCCACCGGTATTATCGGCGAGCAGTTGCCGATGGATAAGCTGGAGAGCGGCATCAAGGCCCTGGGCGGCCTGGCTGACAGCACGGACACGGACGGGAGCGGAAAAATATTCGCCCGCGCAATTATGACCACGGACACGGTGGAGAAGAAGCTCTCGCTCACATTTGAGCTCGATGGTGTTACTGTAACTATCGGTGCGGCGGCCAAGGGCTCGGGGATGATCCATCCCAACATGGCCACCATGCTCGGATTTTTTACAACCGACGCCGCAATCAGCCCACTGGCGCTGGCCGTGGCCCTCAAACGGGCCACAGGGCGCTCGTTCAACATGATCAGTGTTGATGGGGACCAGAGTCCCAACGACAGCGTGTTCGTGCTGGCCAACGGCAAAGCGGGCGCGCCGATGATCGAGAGCGAAAACAGTCCGGGATTCGCGCCCTTTTGTGACGCTCTGGAGCAGGCCTCGGTTGCGCTGGCCAAAAAAATAGCCGCCGACGGCGAGGGTGCGACCAAACTGGTGGAGATAGAGGTTTCGGGAGCGGCCAGTTGCCAGGATGCGGAGCGGGTGGCCCGCTCGGTGGCCAACAGCCCGCTGGTCAAAACAGCCGTTTTCGGCCAGGACCCCAACTGGGGACGGATTGTGGGAGCGGTGGGTTACAGCGGAGTGGATGTCAATCCGGATTTGATCAATATTTATTTCGACAACCTGCCGGCTTTTGTTGCCGGAGAGCCTGCCGGCACGGATGGCGCTGAGCTGGCGTCAAAGCTGGCCGGAGAAGAAGTGCTGATCAGGATCGAACTTGGGATGGGTAACGAGCGTTGCAGGTTCTGGACCTGCGACATGACCTATGATTATATAAGAATAAACGCAGACTACCACACCTAGGGGTACGTTCACTTTAGGCGAGAAGTGTAAACGACGTCATTCCCGCTTTCGCGGGAATCCAGGTTTTTCAGCTGATTTTCTGGCCCCCCGCTTTCGCGGGGGTGACAAAAAGCGAGAGTTGCAGGTTCTGGACCTGCGACATGACCTATGATTATATAAGAATCAACGCGGACTACCACACCTAGGGGTACGTTCACTTTAGGCGAGAAGTGTAAACGACGTCATTCCCGCTTTCGCGGGAATCCAGGTTTTTCAGCTGATTTTCTGGCCCCCCGCTTTTGCGGGGGTGACAAAAAGCGAGCGTTGCAGGTTCTGGACCTGCGACATGACCTATGATTATATAAGAATAAACGCAGACTACTACACCTAAGGTAGCCCGCGTGCGGTGAGCAGTCCCGGACGGCTGATTCGGCCGTGCCGTTTTAGCGATATTAATATCATCAAAGTGTCAGGAGATTACGATGGCCGACCACAAGAAGCTGTTTATTCCCGGCCCCACGGAAGTGGCCCCCGAAGTTCTAGCTGAACTCAGCCGCCCGATGATAGGGCACCGTTTCCCGGAGTGCAGCGGACTGATCGGGGATATTATCCCGCTGGTCCAGAAGATGCTCTACACCAAAAACATGATCTTCCTCTCCACCTCCAGCGGCACGGGGCTGATGGAGGCGGCGGTGCGCAACTGTGTCAGCAGCAGCTGCGTCAGTTTCATTAACGGCGCGTTCAGCAAGCGCTTCTGCCAGATAGCCACTGCCAACGGCAAAAAGGCTGTTGGCGTGGATATCCCCTGGGGTAACGGCCTTAATGCCGAGATAGTAGACCAGGGCCTGGCCGCCAACAAGGGTGTCGATGCAATCACGATGGTCCACAATGAGACCAGCACCGCCGCGATGAGCGATTTAGAGGGTATCTGCGCGATGATGCGCGACAAGTACCCCGATATCTCTATCCTGGTCGACAGCGTGAGCGGCATGGCCGGAGTCAAAATCGAAGTCGACAAGCTGGGCGTGGACGTGATCCTGGCCAGCGGGCAGAAAGCTCTGGCCCTGCCTCCGGGTTTCGGTGTGGCCGCTATCAGTGAGCGCGCTCTGGAAAAAGCCCGCACGGTTGAGAACCGCGGCTTCTACTTTGATTTCCTGGCTGTCGAGAAAACTTACGCCAAGAACCAGACCCACATCACTCCCTCGATCCCGCACCTGTATGCCATGCGGAAGCAGATGGAGCTGATTACAAGCGAGGGGCTGGAGAACCGCTGGAACCGTCACAAGCAGATGGCCGGGCGGGTGCGTGCATGGGCGGAGAAGAACTACGGTATCTTCACCCAGGAAGGCTATCGTTCCGAAACGCTGACCTGTATCGAGAACACCCGCAACACGGATATCTCCGCGCTGAACAAGGAACTGGCCAAGCGCAACATGGTGATCTCCAACGGCTATGGCAACCTGAAGGACAAAACGTTCCGGATCGCCCACATGGGGCAACTCACGATGGCTGATATCGATGAGGTCCTGGGCGCAATCGATGATATTCTGGGCCTCTGAAGCTGATTATTTTACCGGCTGTATGCCTACGGCATTGATTTTGCGGGGTATCCAGCCGGGATTTGAGCTATTATTTATTATGGTGGTGATTAGTGAAGAGTGAAATCACGCCGTTGGGTTTTATCGGCGCGGGTAAAATGGGCGCAAGCCTTATCTCCGGCGTACTTGAAGCGGGAGTTGCCGGCAAGGAGGATATCCTTTTCTCCGAGCCGGACAGCGGGCGCAGGGATGAGTTGTGCGCGAAATTGGGCGTACGTGCCGCCGATTCAGCCGAAATCGCCCGTCAGTGCGCGGTTATAGTGCTGGCTGTAAAGCCCTGGGCCGTGGCCGATGTGCTGGCTGAGATTGCCGGAGCGCTGACTCCGGGAAAGACTGTTGTTTCTATAGCCGCCGGGATTACGATTAGCGCCATTGAGGAAAAACTGCCTGACGGGGTGGCTGTTGTAAGGGCAATGCCCAATATTGCCGCCACGGTCGGCGAATCGGCCACGGCGATAGCGGCCGGCGCCAATACCGGCAGGGATTCAGTGGCGGCGGCGCGGTGTGTGCTGGAGGCTGCGGGCACGGTGGTTGAGCTGCCGGAGGCGCTGATCGATGCGGTAACAGGGCTGGCTGGCAGCGGCCCGGCTTACGTATTCACTTTTGTAGAGGCGCTGATCCAGGCCGGGCTTAAAGTGGGCCTTCCGGCCAGCGAGGCACGCAAGCTGGCCGTGCAGACAGTAAAGGGGGCGGCGGTGATGCTGGAACAGATGGAGAGTGAACATCCCGCCAGCCTTCGCGATGCGGTTACCACACCGGGCGGCACCACTATCGCCGGACTTCATGAACTGGAGGCCGGGCGCTTGACCGATGTGGTGATCCGGGCTGTGGAGGCGGCTACGCGCCGCTCTAAAGAACTCGGAAACTAGATACATGCGTGATTTTGCGTGGGAATGAATGTGCGGACCGGACGAGTTTCCGTCCGTTTTGGGGAGGGTAGATGCCGGAAATATTGAAAGTGGGTCTGCTGGGCTACGGTACGATTGGTTCGGGCGTGATCAAAATGTTGACTTCGCCTGAATTCGATCTGGCCGACAGGATAAAACTGGTTAAGGTGGCCGATACCGACCTGGTGCGTGAGCGAGCGGTGAAAATTGATCCCGCGCTGCTTACCGATGACACGGAATCGGTGGTCAACGATCCGGATATCGATGTAATAGTCGAGTTGATCGGCGGCGTGGGTGTGGCCAGAAAGTATGTGGAAATGGCGCTCGATGCCGGTAAAGATGTAGTGACAGCCAACAAATACATGATCGCCCTGCACGGCGATGATCTTCACGAGCGGGCTGTGCGAAGCGGCGCGCGGCTGCTGTTCGAGGCCAGCGTGGCGGGGGGCGTGCCCATTATCCAGATAATCCGCGAGCAACTGGCCTGTGACCGGGTACACTCGATCAACGCGATCCTCAACGGCACGTGCAACTACATCCTGACCCGGATGGAGCAGGTGCCCGGCATGGACAGAGAGCAGGCAGTGTCCGAGGCCCAGCAGAAAGGTTTCGCCGAGGCCGATCCCACCCTGGATGTGAGCGGGATGGACACGGCTCAGAAACTCTGTATCCTGGTGCGCAAGGCGTTTCGCACTCCGGTTCTTCCGGATCAAATCGATCTGCAGGGGATTACCGGGATCAGCAACGTGGACGTACAGTCCGCCCTGGAGTTGGGCTACCGGATCAAGCTGGTGGCGCACTCACACAGGGTTAACGGCAATCTGGAAATCTGGGTCGGGCCTGCACTGATCACTAAGTCGGGTTCGCTGGCCCAGGTGAGCAACGAGTTCAATGCCGTGGCGATCAACACAGAGGCCCATGGCGAGCAGCTTTTTACCGGCAAGGGCGCGGGCATGATGCCCACGGCCGGAGCTGTGGTGGGCGACCTGTTCACCCTGCTCAACCACGATAAGGTGCCCAGCCTGCTCTCTGAGCCCCGGCTTAACCTTCCGGTGGTGGACCGCAATGACGTGCGCTGTCGTTATTTCGCGCGTTTCATGGTCAAGGACCAGCCCGGAGTGATCGCTGCTGTGAGCAGTGAACTGGCCAGCCGGGGGATCAGTATCGCATCGGTGGTGCAGCACGAGAACACTGTGGACCCGGAGCGGGGGGTGCCGCTGGTGGTGATCACCTACGAGACAACCGTGGGAGCGATGACCGAGGCCGTGGCCGCGATAGACCGTCACGATATCATGCTCCAGCCCGCGCACACGATCAGGATTATGGACTCTCTTTAATCCATGGAATTATTATGTAGATTGGCAGTGTTAATTCCCAGGGACTTGCCGGGCGCCCATATAAACGTCCGGCATTTCCTTAACGATGAGTTTTCTCCAATAATCTTACCCTGAGAAAAACAGGGTGTAAACGGGGGAGACCGGATGAAAAACGAGCAAAGATATTTAAAAAACATCGAAAAGTTTATTTGCAGCAGAGAGCCGGAGAATCGCTCAGGTATCCTGATGAAGGACAGCGCGAAACGTCTTGGCATTTCCAGAGGTGAATACCAGCAGATAGAGAAACCGTACACGTTTATCTATCAGCGTCTGCCAGTGGAGATCGGCGGCGAGGTGCTTAACATCTCCACCGGAATAGTGCTGCACAACCGTGCTCGCGGCCCGTTCAAGGGTGGCATACGGATTGACGCGGACGCCAATATCTGGGAAACCACCGAGCTGGCGCGGCTGATGACGCTCAAGACCTCGCTGGCCGATCTGGAGCTTGGCGGTGGCAAGAGCGGGATCAAGGTCGATTTCCACAAGCTCTACCAGGGCCTCAAGGATAAGGTCAAGGTTGACTTCTACCCGTTCATGGACCGGCTCAAGGACCATATCATGCGCGAGTTTGTCGACCACTTTATCGAACGCGGCCTGGTCCGGACCTACGTGCCCGCGCCTGATATGGGCAGCAGCAGCGCCGAGATGATGCTGTTCTACAACAAGACCCACGATCCGGCGGTGGTTACGGCCAAGCCGGAGGGGATCGAGGGCTGGCTGCCCGGCCGCCGCGAGGCCACCGGGTTCGGCACCGCCTACTCCACGCTCAAGTACCTGGAGCAGGTGGGCAAAAATCCCTCGGATGTTACGGTGGCTGTGCAGGGTTTCGGTAACGTGGGCAGCTACGCGGCCCACTACCTTCATCGCGAGGGCTGCAAGATAGTGGCGATCACCGATTTCTACGGTGGCGTGCACAACCCCGCCGGGATCGACATACCCGAGTTGATGGAATACGCTGTTGAGCACCGCACGGTTAAGGGTTACGATGACGAGCACACGATAGACAACGACGGCCTGTTTGGCCTGGAAGTCGACGTGCTGATCCCCGCTGCCAGCGGCCACGTGATCAACAAGGACAATGCCGGTAGCCTGGGCGTGAAACTGGTGGTGGTCGAGGCGGCCAATATGCCGGTTTCCTGGGATGCGATGGGTATTTTGCAGCAGCGCGGCGTGGACCTTCTGCCCGACAACTATGTCAACTCCGGCGGCGTTATCGCCTCTGATCTGGAGTACAAGCAGGGCCTGGGCGGAATCAGGTTTAGCCGTCAGCAGGTGTTCAAGCACCTGGAGCTGAAATTCGATACGATGTGGGCCGAAATAAACGAGCGCCTGGAAATAGCCGGCAGTTTCAGCCAGGCCGCCTGCGATGTGGCCATGGAGCGGGTCTTCGTTGCAATGAAGACCCGCAGCCTGATCTGATTGTAGTATAGGCTTGCAAACGAATAGCAAAAGGCCTGCCGCTTCAAAGCGGCAGGCCTTCTTGGACTGAGCGCTAAAGCAATAAAAAAACCCGTCCGGAAGTATCCCGGACGGGCCTTCTTGTAATTCATCTATTATCCTGCTCTAACTCAACTCGTTGTACTCAGCGCAGAACTCCTCCAGCTCGGTTTCCATCCTGTCGTACTCGATGTAACCAAGTCCCACCAGAATCTCTCCAACCCTCATCCATAGTTCGTTCTGCCTGTCCAGCAACTTTTCCAGATGTTCCTCGTCGATCAGGTTCAGCGTCCGCGCCACCTGTCCGAACGGAAGTTTCGTGCTCCGCTGCTCGTCCAGAATCGTATAGACCTGGGTCACTGTCAGGATATCGTCCATCGTCGCCATGATTCCCAGCTTCTGGTTCACCGCGTCCTGGATCGCCAGGGCGTCATCGCGATGGTCCGATTCGATAAGACCCTGCTCCACCAGGTATTCGCCGAAATGCACTGTTGCCTTCCCGTCGCCGCTTTTTTCCTCAGCCGCCATCGGGAGTCTCCTTTCGCTGCTGGTGGATTTTTTTGCAGCTATGCAATGCTGAATCTATTCAGCGGTTTTCTCTTTCTCAGCCGGAGCTTCCTCTTTCTTCTCCTCGGCAGGAGCCTCGGGCTTCTTGGCTTCCTTGGCCGGGGCCTCTTCCTTTTTCTCCTCGGCAGGAGCCTCGGGCTTCTTGGCTTCCTTGGCCGGGGCTTCCTCTTTCTTTTTCTCTTCAGCCGGGGCCTCGGGCTTTTTTGCTTCCTTGGCCGGGGCCTCTTCCTTTTTCTTCTCTTGGGCAGGAGCCTCGGACTTCTTGGCTTCCTTGGCCGGAGCCTCTTCCTTTTTCTCCTCGGCAGGAGCCTCGGGCTTCTTGGCTTCCTTGGCCGGAGCCTCTTCCTTTTTCTCCTCGGCAGGAGCCTCGGACTTCTTGGCTTCCTTGGCCGGGGCTTCCTCTTTCTTCTCCTCGGCAGGAGCCTCGGACTTCTTGGCTTCCTCAGCCTGCTTTGCTTCCTTGGCCTGCTTTGCTTCCTCGGCCTTCTTGGCTGCCTCGGCTTGCTTGGCTTCCGCGGCCTTCTTGGCTGCCTCGGCCTTTTTGGTTTCCGCGGCCTGCTTTGCTTCCTCGGCCTGCTTGGCCGCCTCGGCCTTCTTGGCGTGGCCCTTGGCCTGGGCTGCGGTGTGACGTTCCTCGTCCCTGGTCAGCTTGGCCAGTGTGCGCTGGGCGCGTTTGAGCAGCTTGCTGAACTTGCGCAGCTCCAGTTCCTTGCCAGCCTTGCCGATCAACTCGGCCAGGGACTCTTTGTACTTGGCGATCTTCTGTTTCAGATTTGCTTTATTAAGCAAGACATTCCTCCTGTGGTGCCATTCTCCGGTAATTTTCCAATCGCAGGGAATTTAAGCACATCGGGGTATTTTTAGCAAGGGTAATCTTTTGCATCCCGCTGCCGGGAGATGAACTGCTCAGACGCTCCTGCGGGTCAGCAGGTCGCCGATAACCGCGATAAGATAACCGAGCATCAGGTAGCCCATGATATTCTCCGCCGTGTGCCACCAGAAACCCGCCGTTGTTTTGGGCTCCACCGAACCCCAGCCCAGGGTTGTCAGGGTTGTAATGCTGTGGTAGTAGGGCCGCCACCACTCATCGCCGATAAAATCAAACATCGGCTGGTTGACAACGAAAATATTTTGCAGCCAGGCCCAGTCCGGCAGGAAAGAGGGATAGGGGTAATGGGCAAACGCGAAACCGAAAAATATCCCGATCAGCCCGGCCCACAGGCCCACCAGCACGGGGCTGCGCCCGCAATTGGAAGTCCAGAGCCAGAGGTGGTAGAAAACAGGGTGGTGCTCCGCGAATTCCTCAAGGTATACTTCGTCCAGCAGCTTACGGCGCAGGGTGGGGCTGGTCCCCAGCTTGATACCAGTAAGGTCCGCACCTTTAAGGATAGTAGGCCGGAAACGGGAGATATCCTTGCCAAGTTTTTCCAGTAAGCGAAAAAGCCCAATCCGCCAGCGGAACGATTTGAGCAGGAATTCTGTATGATTCAGGTCGGCATTTTGCAGGTTGGCTCCGAGGAGAACGGCGGATTCCAGTTTGGCTCCTTTTAGTTCGGCATGTTGCAGTTGGGCTAGGATGAGTTTGGCATTTTGCAGGTTGGCATCGTTGAGTTCGGCATTTTGCAGGTCGGCTCCAAGGAGTGTGGCATTTTGCAGGTCGGCTAAGTTGAGTGTGGCATTTTGCAGGACGGCTCCGATGAGGCTGGCATTTTGCAGGTTGACATGATCCAAAGACGCTTCCTGGATTTTAACAAACTTAAAATTAATAAATCGCAAATCTCCCCAGCGGGCATTTCCGGCTGCTAATGGGCCATCTATTAACGTGGCACGCTCTTCTTCTTCGTCTTTTATCTCCTTAACCCCCGGAAAATCCTGCCACAGCTTTTCTTCCCTACCCACAACCACCTTCAGGTTCTTCCAGTCAACAGCGTGTTCGTTTTTCTCGGACTGCAACTGCCGGATTATCTCTTTGCGGAATTTTTGCCCTTCTTCGGTTTTCCAGCGTTCTTTTAGCTGTTTGTCGCTCAGTTTGTTTTCGTTTTCCGCCATGTTTGCCTCATCGGCTTGCGGTTGGGCTACCTGGGTTTGGGTACGTGCATCCAAAATACCATAAGTGAGTAAGTATTTTCAATAGTATGGTTTCATACAACCCCCGTCCAGATTTCATCGTGGACACCCCCTTTGCTAGGGGGAATAAAGATACCCGCTTTTTGGGGAATGAGTTTGTTGTTGTGGGGATTATTGTTGAGAGTTTATGGTTTTTTCCAAATGCCTGCGGAAGAGCATGAGTGTGACACGGTAAAAAAACTTGACTTTCGCTTTTTGTTCGCCTATAATAAAGCAGACTTTCGCTTTTTATTCGTTTTCGAGCAACTTAGCCGGAGGGCAGCGATGTACCTCACCAGGCGCCAGAAACAGATTCTCGATTTCATCCGCGAGTACGTGGCGGCCCAGGGCTACGCGCCCACTCTGGAGGAAATCGGCAAAGAATTCGAGCTCAGTTCCCCGGCCACTGTCCACAAGCACCTCTCCAATATCGAGGCCAAGGGCCTGATCCGTCGCAGCACCAACCGCAGCCGCTCTATCGAGCTGGTGGAGCAGCAACCGGAGCGGATGGCTTTTTCGCGGTCGCCGCAGCCCCGGCAACCCCTGGCCGTGGCGGTGCCCCTGCTCGGGAAAATCGCCGCCGGCCACCCGATCGAGGCGCTGGAGGTCCCGGAGGAACTGGAAATCCCCGCGGACATGGTGGGCCGAAAGCCCACGTTCGTGCTCCAGGTGGAGGGGGACTCGATGATCGATGAGCAGATTCGCAGCGGCGACTACGTGATTGTGGAGCAGGTGGATACGGCCCGCGACGGCCAGATTGTGGTGGCCCTGATCGGCGGCGGCGAGGCCACGCTCAAGCGCTTCTACCGTCAGAGCGACGGCAGTGTGCGTCTGCAACCGGCAAATGTAAACATGCAGCCGATAATTGTCCGCGGGGGCGAGTTCCGCATCCAGGGCGTGGTGATCGGCGTTCTTCGCAAATATTAACCGAGATGGAGCGAGCGATGAGTAAACTGGTGGCTTATGGAATGATCCGCAAGGGACGGCCCGACCACTGCAAGCTGGTGTTGCTGGATGAGCGTATTTGCGCCGGACACGCCGGTATGATTGCGGCCATGCGTCGCTGGGGCGGACGGTTACGGGTGGCGATGACTCCGGCTGTACGGCACTGAGCGGAGTTGCGGGGAGGAGGTGAGTGCCTGTGCAGCCGGTGATCGTCCATATTGACATGGACTGCTTTTTCGTGGCGGTGGAGCGCACCCGCGACCCCTCGCTGGTGGGTAAACCCGTGGTGGTCGGCGGCTCCGCCCTGGGCAGCCGCGGAGTGGTTACCTCGGCTTCCTACGAGGCGCGCCGCTACGGTGTCCACTCGGCCATGCCGATTGCCGCCGCCCGCAAGCTCTGTCCACAGGCCGTTTTTGTGCCGGGCACGCTGGGCATCTACGGCAAAGTCTCGCGAGAGATCCGCAAAGTATTCGAGTCCTGGGCGCCGGCTGTGGAGATGACCTCTATCGACGAGGCCTACCTGGACCTGACAGGCTGTGAGCGCTGCTACGGTCCGGCACTGGGCACGGTGGACAAAATTCTGGCCGAAGTCCGCGCCACGTTCGGACTTGACCTTTCGGCCGGGATGGCGACAAACCGCCTGGTGGCGAAAGTGGCCTCCAAGTGCGCCAAGCCCTCGGGCCTGTTGCAGGTGCTTCCGGGACGGGAGCGGGAGTTCATGGCCGGGCTGCGGCTGGGTGATGTGCCGGGGGTGGGCGAGGTGCTGGAGAGCAGGCTGCGTGCGATGGGCCTGGCCACCGTGGATGACCTTCAGCAACTGGACAAACCCCTGCTGGAGCGGGCATTCGGGGCGGCCGGGCACTGGCTTTACGAGATGGCCCGTGGCCGGGGCCGCACGGAAGTGGAGCCGGAGCGAGCACAGGCAAAGAGCGTGGGCAATTCGGTCACGTTCAACCAGGACACTGTGGACCGCGCGTTTCTGGACGCCGTGCTCTACCGTCTGAGCGAGAAAGTGGGCGCGAGAGTGCGCAAAAAAGGCATGGTTGGCCGCACTGTCTCCCTGCGACTGCGTTACTCGGATTTCAAGACTGTTACCCGCTCGTCCTCCTCTTCTCCCGGTACATGCAGCGACCAGCAAATTTTCGAGCAGGTGCGAGCGCTGATGATCCCGTTGCTGGAGCGGCGGGTGAGAGTACGGCTGCTGGGGGTAACCCTGAGCAAGCTTCGTCCGTCCGACGGCCAGTATGGCCTGTTTACGGTGGAGAGGCAGAAGCGCGAGGAGCGGCTCTACAGCACGGTGGACGCTATCCGTGGCAAGTACGGGTTTGATCTGGTGCGCAAGGGTCCGGTCCTTCCGCTGGAAAACCTGCGAAAACCGCCGGAGGAGAAAAAAGCGGGGTAGGGGGAGCTGTATAAAAAAAGCTGTCGCGATCATAATTTAACCGGACAACATTGCTGTGAAACTATCTGTCAACACGGGCAACCTCAAATGGATAGGATTACGAGACGTGACTTCGTAAAAATTGCAGCCTGCGCAGCCGCAGTTCAGAATTCATCTCTATTATTTGCTATGGAGGATTTATAGTGAAGTTCAACAAGCTGACTCCAAATTTGATGGTCGAGGATGTGGGCAAGACATTGGATTACTACCTGAATGTGCTGGGTTTCGAGTTTGTGATGAGCGTACCGCGGGGTAGCCAGCAGGTTAAGATGGCCTACACAACTGGTGAAGCTCTGGATTTCGGTATGGTGAAGCTGGGAGCCGTGGAGTTTATGCTCCAGGCCCGCAGCAGCCTGGCCGAGGAATTGCCGGTGTTCGAGGGAGTGAATATCGGCGGTTCTTTTACCTGCTACATGGAAATTGATGGCTTGGATGAGTATATGAGCGAAATCAAGGACAAGGTGGATGTAGTCTCCGGACCGACGACAAAATTTTACGGTGCGCGAGAGTTTTGTATCAGAGATTGCAACGGTTATGTGCTGGTTTTTGCCGAGCGAAGTTGAGTATATGCTTGATGGTAGGGGCGGGTTTTAAACCCGCCCCTACGGTTGGGATTGCTCCCGTGCTTAGGAATTATAATGATATTCCGCAGCCACAAATGGTTTTACTGCTTTTGCCGTAACAAAAGCAGAACATAAATAATGTTGCGGCGTGGTAAATTACAAATACAGCAAAAAAACCTTCCGGCGGGGCCCTCAGCCCCGCTCTTTTTGACTCCGCTCAAGAGAGAGGCTGCAATGCGTTTCGTCCATCTAAAGTGCCACTGCAACTTTTCCCTGCTCTCCGGGGCCTCGTCGGTAGCGGATCTGGTGCGCCGTGCGGAAGAGTTGGGTTATAACGAACTGGCACTCACCGATACCAACGGCCTCTACGCAGCCACGGAGTTCTGGAAAATCACCCGTGGCAGCGCTGTGCGGCCCATTTTCGGAGTGGAACTGACAGCCAGCCTGGAGCGCCGTAACCGTGGGGCGCGGGCAGTGGCTCTGGCGGTTGACAGGGACGGGTTCGCTGCGGTCTGCCGGCTGGCCACGGCCCGTCACCTGGACAAAGAATTTAAGTTAAGCGAGGCCCTTCGGCGCGAGGCCGCCAGTGGCAAGCTGGTTATTATCACTGCTGACAGTGGCCTGCTTCGCCAACTGGCGGGCCAGATTCCGGAGGACGCCCTCTATGCGGAACTCTGCCCCGGCCATCCGCTTACAGGTTCCCCGGCCAGCTTGCGGGAACTGGCGCGGTTGGCCGTCGAGTTGGGGCTGCCGTTGGCGGGCACCGCCGATGTCCACTTTGCCACCCCGGATGGGTACACGGTCCATCGCCTGCTGCGCGCAGTGGATCTGGGCCGTACGCTGGGGGCGCTGGCCCCCGGAGAGAGCGCCGGGCCGGATGCCTGGCTGGCCCCCGCCGATGAGATGGTCCGCCGCCTGGAGGCCTGGCCGGAAGCTGTCGCCAACACCGCAAAAATAGCCGAACGCTGCCGCTGCGAGCTGCCCACCGGCCGCACGATATTCCCCTCGTGCAGCCTGCCGGCGGGCGAGAGTGCCTACTCGGCCCTGCTCAAACGCTCGTTCCGGGGTATCTGCCGTCGCTACCGGCCCATGCGCGGCGAGGTGCTGGATCGGCTGAAAGCGGAGCTGGAGGTGATTGAGCGCCAGGGGTTCTCGCCCTACTTCCTGGTGGTGGCCGATATCGCCGCGTTCGCGCGCAGGCGGCGGATTCCGATGATCGGGCGGGGCTCGGCGGCCAACAGCCTGGTGGCCTACTCGCTGGGGATCACCGAAGTCGACCCGATCCGCTACAACCTCTTTTTTCAGCGTTTTCTCAATCCGGAGCGAAGCAGCCCGCCGGATATCGATCTGGATTTCTCGTGGAGGCGCCGCGATGAGGTGCTGGAGTATGTTTACCGCACCCACGGCGAGGACCGGGTGGCGATGATCTGCACCTATGTTACGTTCAGCACCCGGCTTGCGGTGCGCGAGGTGGGCAAGGCGATGGGACTGCCCGGCAGGGAGATCACCCGTTTCACGCGTCTGCTGCCCTACAGGGCGATCCAGGCCGAGGACCCCGCCGCGCTGGCCCGTCAGTGGCCTGAGTGCCGCGATCTTCCGCTGGACGAGGAGCCGTGGCGCACCGTGCTGCAAACCGCCCGTCGGATTGCCGGGTTCCCGCGCCACATCTCGATGCACGCCGGGGGGATCGTGGTCAGCCCGTTCCCGCTCACTGAGCTGGTGCCGATGGAGCGCTCGGCCAAGGGCCTGGTGGTCACCCAGTACGACATGCACGGGATCGAGGATATCGGCCTGGTGAAGATCGACCTGCTCTCCCAGCGTTCACTCTCGGTGGTGGAGGACGTTGTGACCGCCGTGGAGCGTAGCGAGGGGCGGCGGGTGGAGTTGGATGACATCGACAGGCTGGAGCGCGACCCGGCGACTGTTGCGTTGATCGAGCAAGGCCGCACGATGGGCTGTTTCTATATCGAGAGCCCTGCCATGCGCCAGTTGCTTGAAAAACTGAAGGTGAACAGTTTCGAACTGCTCACGGCTGCCAGCTCGGTGATCCGTCCCGGTGTGGCCGAGAGCGGGATGATGGCCGAGTATATCGAGCGCCACCGTGGCCGCCGGGCTGTGGAATATCTCGATCCCCGCATGGAAGAACTGCTGGGCGAGACCTACGGGGTGATGGTCTACCAGGAGGATGTTATCCGCGTGGCCCACGTGATTGCCGGGATGAGCCTGGGCGAGGCCGACCTTCTGCGCCGGGCCATGAGTGGCAAGATGCGTTCACGCGAGGCGATGGAGGCTCTGGAGCGCAAGTTCGTGACCTCGGCGGTGGAGCATGGCACCCCGCAGGGTATTGCCGCCGAGATCTGGCGGCAGATACGCAGTTTCGCGGGTTATGCGTTCTGCAAGGCCCACAGCGCATCCTACGCCCGCATTTCCTATCAGGTGGCCTGGCTCAAGGCCCATTACCCGGCTGAATTCATGGCCGCGGTGCTGGCCAACGGCGGCGGGTTCTACGGGCCGTCGGCCTATATCGAGGAAGCCCGGCGGTTGGGCCTGGCCGTGCTGGCGCCGGATATCAACCGCAGCGGCAGGAGCTACACGGGCGCGGGACGTACCGTACGTGCGGGGTTGGGAGTGCTGGCCGGACTGCGTACAGCCACGCTGGAGCGGATTATGGCCGAGCGTGAGGCGGGCGGTTTTTTTACCTCTCTGGCCGATTTCTGCTCGCGGGTGGAAGTCTCCCGGGATGAGGCGTGCAACCTGGTGCGCTGCGGTGTTTTTGACTGTCTGGAACTGACACGGCCCGAACTGCTCTGGCGTCTGGAGTACCTGTTCAGCCACGGGAAGCGTCTGGAGGCTGGCGAAGGCGGCGGAGGTCTGTTCGCCGTGGATGTGGCAGGCAGTGAGCAGGACGCCCGCAAAGTGGTGCCGCGCCTTTGTGAGTACAGCCGCCGCCGCCGTCTGCTGCTGGAGCAGGAGCTGTTCGGGTTCACGGTAAGCGAGCATCCGCTGGCCCTGCTGGAAGAGGAGCTGGCCCGGCCCGGACTGATCACCGCCTCGCGGATCGGGGAGTTTCGCGGGCGGCGGGTGAGGATTATCGGCAGGCCGATTTCCCGCAAGCGGATCAGGACCGGTAAGAACGAGGCGATGATGTTCCTGTCATTGGACGACCGGACCGCGGCGTTCGAGGTGGTGATTTTCCCGAACTGTTACCGCCGGGTGGCCCCGCTGGCGATGAGCCGTGGGCCGATGCTGGTAACTGGCCGTGTGGCCGATGAATCGGGTGTGTGCACGATTGTCTGCGAGAGGCTGGAGCCGGTGGGCAAGGGAGATGTCGCTCCGGTGCAATCAGCGGGTGGCCCGGACGGTGGCGCGGTATTCAGCCGGTTCGGCGCGGTGGGAGGATAAGCGCTTCAGCGTTTGAGCGAGCGCATCCGGCCCTGCTCGTGGATGAAGCCGATCTCGGCGGCGAGCACATAGACCAGCGAGGAGATGTAGAACCAGACGATCAGCGCCACGATAGCGGCCAGAGTACCGTAAATCCGGTTGAACTCACCGTGCATCAGGATGAAATAGCCGTAGAGATACTTGCTGATCTCGAACACTGTTACCGCGATAGAGGTGGCAATCACGCATGTATCAGTCCGTACGCTCCGCGAGGGGAAGAAACGGTAGCTGAGGAATATGAAAGCCGCGTTGAGCAGGAAGGTGAATATGATCGCGGCGGTCTTGCTTTGCAGCAACGGGGCGATGGAGAAAAGCGGATTGTTGAACAGCATATTTTCGCGCAGCAGAGTGGGCAGGAAAACGAACGTGAAGTTGGCGACCACAAGCAGGGTTGCGATCAGCACCAGGATCATGAAATCGAACAGTTTTCCGTGGATGATTCCCCGCGTGTGCCTGGCCTCGAACACCCTGTCCAGCACGGTGCGCAGCGAGGCGAACAGCCGGGTGGCGGTAAATGCCATACTGCCCAGGCCCAGCATTCCGATCAACTGTCTGTCGTTGATCAGCCGTTGGGTGTTGCTGATGATACTCTCGCTGGAGACCGGAATCAGACTCTGCAGATAGAGCACCGCGTTGTCCCACAACTCGGTGGAACTGCTGAACGAATATCCCGCCATCGCGAAAATGATCAGAATCAGCGGTATCAGGCAGATCAACAGGTTGAACGCTATGGCCGAGGCCAGGAACAGGATGTCGTCCCTGTGCATTTTGTACCACAGGCTATGTATAAAATCCCAGAAAGAGTACATTGAGATTGATGACCGCTTGTGTAAATGATAAGTTATAAAGGAAAGATTAATAACCAAATGTAGTCTCAAGCTGATGGAGAAGTCAAATAGATGCGGATTACGCTGATAGCGGCTTTCAAAAGCGAGGCTTCCGGAATACTGGGCCTGATGGAATGCGCGGCCAGGGGCAAGACCGGGGGAGTGAAATTCTGGCAGGGCGGGATCGGAGCACACGAGGTGAGCGTGGTGCTCTGCGGAGCCGGGCCGGAAAAGACATCGGCAAGCCTGCGGCTGGCGTCTGGCATTGTGGCAGGGGCCGATATCGTGGTAAATTTCGGAGTCTGTGGTGCGCTTCACGCCGGGGCGGCCCTGGGGGGCACAGTGGTTATGGAGTCCGTGGCGGCGGTCTGGCACGCAGACAGCGAGCCTTTGGAGCTGCTGCTGCCTGGCCCTGAGGCCTGCGGCCCCGCCGGACGGCTGGTAACCCACATCCGGCCCGTGTTCGACAGCCGGGTGGCCTCGCGGCTTGCTACCCGTTTCGATGCTGATTACGTGGACATGGAGGCCTGGGAAGTGGCCTCGTTCTGCAGCCAGAGGAATATTCCGGCTGTCGTGGTCAAGGCAGTCAGCGACCGGGCGGATGAAGAAGGGGCAACGGATTTTTCCGCGCACGCCCGCGCCGCCGCTGGCAATTGTGCGCGGAGGGTACACGAACTTCTGCTGCGGATCTAAAATTCACCCCGTCTGTCCTGCCTTGCTATCGCTGGTTGTGCAAGTTAATATTCAAATTGATCGTTGTACTGTCGATACGATGCAATCAACTGTTTCGGAGCCTGAACCATGCCCTACAGCCTTGAAAAATCTTTTTGCAGGGGCGAGATCATCATAAAGGAAGGTCAGCCTGGCAGTACTTTTTTTGTGATTCTCAGCGGAATGGTGGAGGTGCTGAAACGCAAGGCCGGCAGTGATGTGGTAATCGGCGTGCTGGGGCCCCACGAGTTTTTTGGTGAGTTGAGCCTGATCGACTCCGATACCGGCAAGCGCAGCGCCTCCGTGCGTGCGCTCGAAGATACCAGGGTGGCGATCATGAGCAAGGAGGACTTCAACAAGTACCTCGGCAAGCTCACTCCGGGCGTGCGCAACCTGCTTGGCCGTCTGGGCGAGCGGCTCAGGCGCACCAGCACCCTGGTGGACGAGGGCGCGTTCGGTAAGCCGCATCAAGAGGAAAGCATCTCGCTGGATTTCACGATGACCCTGGATGAGCTGGAAAATTCCCGCAAGCACTCGGTGGAAGTCAATTTCATGAGCAAGAAGTTCCGTAAGGGGCAGGTGGTGATCCGCGAGGGGCAGAAGGGGCAGTGCGGGTTTATTGTCAAGCAGGGGCGGCTGGAGGTGTCGCGTGGCACGGGGGAGGGTAAGATTGTGCTTGGCGAGCTTTCCGAGGGCGATATCCTTGGCGAGAGCGCCATGTTTGAGGATGTAACCCGGAGCGCCACGGTCAAGGCCCTTGACGATGGCGAGGTGCTGGTGTTCGGTAAGCGGGACATGATCAATATGGCGCGCCAGAGTCCGTTGGAATTATTTATGATTATCGACTCGCTTTCCGGTAAGATAGAACGGACCAATGAGGATTATTGCAGCTCACTGGTGGGACTGGAGCAAGCCAAGAGTGAGCGGGCCAGCCTGGAAGCTGAACTTGAGCAGCAGAAGGAGTTGGTCGAGAAAATGCGGGAAGAGAACAGCAAGCTTTCCGGCCAGCTTGCCAAGCTTAAGGCCAGCCAGCGGAAACCTCCGCCCTCGGGACAGCAGAGACAGGTTTAACAATTTTTTCCTCCAGAGAGTTACCGGACATATATGAAAGCGCTAGTGCTGGCGGCCGGGTTTGGTACCCGGCTCAAGCCGCTTACAGAGAACAGGTCAAAAGTGACGCTGCCGCTGGCGGGTGTCCCCGTGGTGGTGCGGGTGATCCGTCTGCTGAAAAGTATCGGTATTGACGAGATCGCGGTTAACCTCCATCACTCGCCCGTTTCCGTGCGGGAGGCTGTGGAGCGTTGCGGTGAGCGGGTCACTTTCAGCAACGAAGAGGAAATATTGGGCACCGGGGGCGCCCTGTGGGGAGCGCGGGATTTTCTGGCGGGAAGCCGGGTGCTGATGATCAACGGAGATTGCTATTACGGCGCGCCGGACCTTGACGCGGCGATCCGGTTCCATCGCAGCCGGGGCTCGCTGGCCACGATGGTGCTGACAGATATGCCACCGGACGAAAACTACCGGGGGGTGAAAACGGCCCCTGACGGACGGCTGCTGAAAATAGCAGGCAGGCCGGAGGGCGCGGCAGGCGGTGGGGAGCAATTGCATTTTACCGGGATCCATATCCTGGAGCCGGAATACCTGAGGCGGATCGGAGCGGGATTTTCGGATATCAACAGTAGCCACCATGTAAATGCGATAGCCGAAGAATTGCCTGTGTTCGGTTATCACACGAATTTTCCCTGCTACGACCTCGGAACTCCCTCGCGCTTCCTGCGTGCCGCGCGGGAGTTGATCTGTATTGAAAACGAAAGCAGCCGCCCCGGGAACGCTGTTATTATCGGTCCCGGTTGCCGGATAGACCCATCGGCCACCATTACCGGCCCGTCCGAGATCGGAGCAGGCTGCCGGATCGGTGAGGACTGCCTGGTAGAGCGGTCCGTTTTGCTGGAAAATGTAACACTGGAACCCGGCAGCCGGGTGACCGATTCTTTGCTGGGTGAGCGGATCAGTGTTGCAAGGGATAGGCATCTGGAGAAAGTGGCCGCGGCAAATGTGAACGGCAATCAAGTGTTCGACCCATGGGAGTAAGCAAATTATCCACCGGGCATACCTTATTCTGACGTTCTCAAAGCCACGCCACCAGCGGATATTTGCATTGCGGATCAGGTGCTTGAATTAAAAGCAGGGAACAAATAGCAAAATATCCTTGTATTCATTATACGCAGGCTGTAATTTTCAGTTGTAGATTAATCAAAAATAATACAGCAGTTGTCCAATCTATCCAGGAGAAGGATGATGCGTTTAGTTAAGTTTCCCGCTTTCTTGGTTCCGGCGCTATTTGCATTCGCCACTGTGGCGTTGGCGCAGAATAACGTAACTGTTACCTCTTCGAGCGGCGCCCCCGGCGGCGATGTCACCGTGGAAATCAACGCCACCAGCGACGTGGCCATTGGGGCTTTCGAGGTGACGCTGGCTTTTGATCAGACGGTGTTGCAGATCAAGCCGCTCAGCCAGAGCGGTGTTGTCGTGGGTAGCGATGCCGATTCCCTGCCTATTGCCGTGCTTACCGAAGCCGATATCACGACGGCCAATAGCAGTGGGTCCATAGCATTCAGTATGATTGACCTCAGTGGTACCAATACAGTAGCCGCGGGCAATGACTTGAACATGGTGGATGTCCGTTTCACTATCTCCGAAACGGCTCCCGAGGGCAGTGTGACGCTGACCCTTTCCAACTCGGATGTCAGGGATGCCGGCAATGCGGCAATTACCCATACATTGGTTAACGGGGCGGTTACTGTCACCGAGGCCGGAGCCGGCGGTGAGAACATGATCTGGGTGGCGGATGCTACCGGGAATGTGGGCGGAACGGCGACTGTTAAAGTTCTGCTCACCTCGGACAGCGATGTCCACGCAGCCGGTTTTGACATCCTGTTTGACCAGACAGTTCTGCAGATCAAGCCTCTGAGCGACAACAGTGTAATAGTCGGGAGCGACGCCAACGGCCTGGATATCCCGGTGCTGGACGATGAACTGATCGCCATGTTCAACAGCTCGGGCAAGCTGACGATTTACATGCTTCACCTCAATATCGACCCCGAAGTCCAGTTCAACAAGATTTCAGCGGGAATGGACCGCGAAATTCTGGAAGTGAAATTCGCGGTGGGCGAAGAGGCGGCTACCGGTGAATACACTATCGGGCTGGCAAATGTCGACCTGGCCAAAATTGCCGATGACGATACGACCACTACGGCGATTACTGTTAGCACCACCGATGGTACGCTTACTATCAGCTCGTTCGCCACTGGTGATGTCTCCGGTGACGGCAAGGTGGATATTTTCGACGTGCTGGCGGTGCTTAAGGTGCTGGGCGGAACACCTTCGGTCGGGCCATCGGATGTCAACAACGACGGTAAAACTGATATTTTCGATTTGCTGGCGGTGCTTAAGCTGCTCTAATAATAATTCTTGCCAATCATTTGGATTGCCTGTAACGGCGGGAGGCGTTATGCCTCTCGCCGTTTTTTTGCCTTTTTTGCTGTCTGATATGCTGCTTGAGTTGGCTGGAGCATGGTAAGAATCTTTGTTGCGGATATCGGCCAGTCAGGCATGTTTGAGACAGGTTATCAAGTGTGATAAGGAAAAAACTTGCTATAAAGCATAGGTAACGATTAGATTTATATGCTTTGAAACATTGTGATTACTGGGTAATATCGAAAGTCATGTGCGGGTGATAGCATAAGGCTGAGGCCGCTATTTTTTCCTCCCACGCAGGTGGTTGCCGCCTCTTTTCGGCTTTTCGCGGTACTCCCCGGCAATCGTCTGGACGCCACGGCAAACAATTATTAATCGGAGAAAGCTTCCGTGACTAAACTAGATCCCAGAACTCTTTCCGAACGCAAAACACTATACAGACCGGAAACCGAGCACGACAACTGTGGTGTGGGATTTGTGGCCCATGTGGATGGAAAACCTGGCCACGAGATAATCCAGCAGGGGATTCAGATATTGAATAACCTCACTCACCGGGGCGCGGTTGCCGATGATCCTGATACTGGCGATGGGGCCGGGATACTGATCCAGGTCTGTGATGATTTTTTCAGGACTCGCTGCGCACAGACCGGGCTGGAGTTGCCCCAGGAGGGCCTTTATGGTGTGGGCGTGGCTTTTTTACCTGGCGACGGCGATTTGCACAATTTCTGCATCGAAGCGGTTGAGGAAGCTGTTACCGGCAGCGGGCAGAATTTCCTGGGCTGGCGTGATATGCCTGTCAATCCGGATGCGCTGGGAAAGTCGGCACGCGAGAGTATGCCCAGGATCAAATATTTCTTCGTGGGTTCCGCCGAACAAGACCAGGCTGCGCTGGAACGCAAGCTTTTGCTGGCGCGTAAGATCGCCGAAAATATGATCAGAGAGCACGTGGACGGAAAGCCGTGCGGATTCCATATCCCCAGCCTGTCCTCGCGGACCATAATCTACAAGGGTCTGATGTTGGCCAACCAGGTGCCGCTTTTTTTCGAGGACCTCAACGACCCCTCGCTTACAAGTGCGCTGGCACTGGTGCATCAGCGTTACAGCACCAACACGTTCCCTTCCTGGGAACTGGCCCAGCCGTTCCGCATGTTGGCTCACAACGGTGAAATCAATACGTTGCGTGGCAATATCAACTGGACACGGGCGCGTGAATCAACTCTCGAAAGCGAGTATTTCGGCGAGGACATGAAGAAGATGCTGCCGATTATCACCCCGGACGGCAGCGACTCGATGGCGCTGGATAATATCGCGGAGATGCTTTCCGCCTGTGGACGCAGCCTGCCCCATGCGATGATGATGCTGATTCCGCAAGCCTGGGGCGAGAAATACCAGATGAGCGAGGACCTGCGCGGCTTTTTTGAATACCACAGTATTCTGATGGAGCCGTGGGATGGTCCGGCGGCTATTGCGTTCACCGATGGAAGAGTGATCGGCAGTTGCCTCGACCGCAACGGCCTTCGGCCCGCCCGCTACGTGGTTACCACGGACAATCTGTTTGTGCTGGCCAGCGAGGTGGGAGTGCTGGAGTTCGAGCCACAGAGGATTCTCAGCAAGGGCAGAGTGGGGCCGGGACAGATGGTGCTGATCGACACGGAAAATAATCGGATTATCTACGATCCTGAGATCAAGGCGATTCTCAGCCGCCTGCAACCGTACCGTCGCTGGGTGAACGAGAACCGGATCGAGTTGCGCGGGCTTTTTGATTGCGCCATGCCGGTTCGCCCTGTTCATGAGACAATCCTCCAGCGACAGGTCGCTTTTGGTTACACCGACGAGGACCTCAGTACGATCCTGTGCGCGATGGCCTCCAGGGGCAGCGAACCGGTGGGCTCGATGGGTAACGACACTCCGCTTGCCGTGCTCAGCAAACGTCCCAAGTTGCTGTTCAATTATTTCAAACAGCTTTTTGCCCAGGTGACCAACCCCGCTATCGACCCGATCCGCGAGCAGCTTGTAATGTCGCTGATGTGCTATATCGGGCGCGAGGCCAACCTGATCAATGAAACCCCGCGTAACGCAAGATTGCTAAAGCTCAGCCGGCCGATACTGACCAACGACGATCTGGACAAGTTGAAGCACTCCCAGCACGAGAACTTCCGTACCTGTACGGTGCCTATCCTGTTCAGGATCAGCGAGGGTATGAAGGGAGTGCACAAGGCGCTGGAGCGTTGTTTCAGCGAGGCGGAGCAGGCGGTTAACGAGGGCTATTCACTGATCGTGCTCAGCGACAGAGGTATCAGCGGGGAGTCTGCCGCCATACCAAGCCTGCTGGCGGTTTCCGCGGTCCACCATCACCTGCTGCGCTGCGGACTGCGTACTAAGATCGGGATCGTGATTGAGACCGGAGAGGCCCGGGAAGTGGCCCATTTCGCCCAGTTGCTGGGTTACGGCGCAAGCGCGATAATCCCTTACCTGGCGTTCGAGACAGTGGCCGACATGGCGATAAATGGTGCGCTGGAACAGGAGAGTATTATCCCGGACGCGCTGGATAAGTACATGAAGGCGGTTGAAAAAGGGCTGCTGAAAATATTCTCCAAGATGGGTATTTCCACAGTGCGGAGTTATCGCGGGGCGCAGATATTCGAGGCCGTCGGACTGGACTCGGAAATAATCGACCAGTATTTCCCGGGCACGGGTTCACGGATCGGCGGAATTGGGCTGAAAGTGGTGATCGAGGAAGTGCTCCAGCGCCATCGCCTGGCGTTCACCGCCAGCGGAAACGGTGGGCAGTTGATGTTGCCACGGGCGGGTGAGTACAGTTTCCGCAAGCGTGGCGAGTATCACGCCTGGAGTCCGGAAGCGATATTCTCGCTTCAGCAGGCCACCAGCAAGGGCGACTACGATCTGTTCGGCAAGTTCAGTGCTATCGCGAACGATAACACCGAGGTGCTGCAATCGTTACGTGGACTGCTCAAGTTCAAGGACGGTGAGAAAGTTGCTCTGGAGGAAGTGGAGCCTGTCGAGGAAATTATGAAACGCTTTGTCAGCGGGGCGATGAGTTTCGGCTCGATCAGCCGTGAGGCGCATCAAACCCTGGCTATTGCGATGAACCGGATCGGTGGGATGAGCAACAGCGGCGAGGGCGGCGAGGACGAGGTCCGGTTTGAGACCTTACCCAACGGCGACAGCATGAGCAGCGCGATCAAGCAGGTGGCCAGCGGACGGTTCGGTGTAACAACCAATTACCTGGTTAACGCCAGGGATATGCAGATTAAAGTGGCCCAGGGCTCCAAGCCCGGTGAGGGCGGCCAGTTGCCGGGCCACAAGGTGAGCAAGGAGATAGCCAGAGTGCGCCATTCGGTGCCGGGGGTGACTCTTATTTCACCGCCGCCGCACCACGATATCTATTCTATCGAGGACCTGGCACAACTCATTTTTGATTTGAAAAATGTCAATCCCAAGGCCAGGGTCAGTGTGAAACTGGTCTCGGAAATCGGTGTGGGCACAGTGGCAGCGGGTGTGGCCAAGGCCCGCAGCGATGTGGTAGTGATCGCGGGTGACAACGGCGGTACTGGCGCCAGCCCGCTGAGTTCTATCAAGCACGCGGGAGTGCCCTGGGAAATCGGTCTGGCCGAAACCCAGCAGGTGCTGGTGATGAACAACCTTCGCGGCAAGATCAGGGTCCAGGTCGATGGTCAGATGAAGACCGGGCGCGATGTGGTGATAGCCGCCCTGCTGGGCGCGGAGGAATTTGGTTTCGCCACCTCCTGCCTGATCGTGATGGGTTGCGTGATGATGCGCAAGTGCCATCTCAATACCTGCCCGGTGGGAGTGGCTACCCAGGACGAGGAATTGCGTAAACGGTTTATGGGTAAAGCGGAAAATGTCGTCAATTTCTTCCGCTTTGTTGCACAGGAAGTCCGCGAGATTATGAGCGAACTGGGATTCCGCAAGTTCGAGGATATGGTGGGACGGGTTGATATGCTGCAGGTGGAGCAAGCGCTGGATCACTGGAAAGCCAGTGGAGTGGACCTGGGCGCCATGCTGGCTCCGCCGCCGGTACCAGAGGGCGGTTCGCTGCGCAGCGTGGCTTGTCAGGCGGATGTGACAGAGGGCGTTATGGACCATGGATTTATTGAGCAGGCGCGGCTTGCCCTGGAGAGCGGGGAGAAGGTGGAAATTGAGCGGAGTGTCCGCAACGTAAACCGCTCTGTGGGAACACTGCTCAGTGGAGAGGTGGCGCGCCGTTATGGCTCTAAGGGACTGCCAGCGGATACGATCGGGATCAGGCTGACAGGTTCGGCGGGGCAAAGTTTCGGAGCGTTCCTGGCCAGCGGCATCAGCCTTCACCTCGATGGTGACGCTAACGACTACGTGGGCAAGGGTATGAGCGGGGGCAGGATAGTGATCAGACCGCCTGATAAATCTACTTTCAGGCCGGAGAAAAATATCATAGTCGGTAATGTGGTGCTCTACGGGGCCACTGCCGGCCAGGTTTACCTGAACGGCTGTGCGGGCGAACGGTTTGCGATCCGTAACAGTGGCGCCACGGCGGTGGTGGAAGGTGTTGGTGACCACGGCTGTGAGTATATGACCGGTGGAGTGATAGTGGTACTGGGGCCGACGGGACTGAATTTCGCGGCCGGAATGAGCGGCGGAATCGCATACGTGTACGACGAACAGCGTCTGTTCGACCAGCGTTGTAACCTGGATATGGTGGACCTTGAGGCAGTGACCGACAAGAAGGATGTCTCGCTGCTGAAGCGGATGCTCAGGCAGCATATCAAGTTCACCGGCAGCCCGCTGGCGCAGTCGATCCTGGACAACTGGCATGATAAGATTCACCAGTTTGTCAAAGTGATGCCGATGGAGTACCGGCGTGCGTTGGGTCAGATGCTTAAGGAAGACGCGGAAACCAAGCGAGTGGAGGTCTGGAATGGGTAAACCCTCCGGCTTTATGGAATACAAATGGCAGGGACCGAGCGCTCGTCCCGTGCAAGAGAGAATAAAGGACTACGAGGAGATTTATCCGCTGCTTCCAGAGGAGACTCTTCGCACCCAGGCCGCGCGCTGCATGGACTGCGGGATTCCGTTCTGCCAGGGCGTGGGGTGTCCGGTGGAAAACCTGATTCCCGAGTTCAACGATCTTATTTATCGCAACCGCTGGCGTGAGGCGCTGGAGGTGCTTCACAGCACCAACAACTTCCCGGAGTTCACCGGCCGCGTATGTCCCGCTCCCTGTGAGCCTGCCTGCGTGGTTGCGATCCACGATGAACCAGTGTCGATCAAGCAGATCGAGTTGCAGATAATTGAAAAGGGATTCGAGCAGGGTTGGGTAGATCCCCAGCCACCATCGCAGGAGACCGGCAAGAGAGTGGCCGTAGTGGGCAGTGGTCCCGCGGGCCTGGCCTGCGCCCAGCAGTTGCGCAGGGTCGGGCACACGGTTGTTCTTTACGAGAAGCAGGACCGTCTGGGAGGACTGCTGCGCTACGGTATTCCGGATTTTAAGCTGGACAAGGGAATCCTTGATCGCAGATTGCGTCAACTCAAGGCCGAGGGAGTTGATTTCAGAACTAACGTGCATGTGGGTTCCGATGTGTCGGCCCGTTACCTTGTGCGCCAGTATGATGCGGTCTGTCTGGCCGGTGGCGCAATGCAGCCTCGCGAACTGCCGGTGCCTGGCCGTGAGTTGAAGGGCGTACATTTTGCGATGGATTTTCTTGAGCAGCAGAACCGTCGCCTGGCCGGCGAATCTATCCCCGGAGATGAGGAGATTCTGGCCACCGGCAAGCGTGTAGTGATTATCGGCGGTGGCGACACGGGGGCCGACTGTGTGGGTACCAGCAACCGTCAGGGCGCGACGCGGATCAGCCAGATAGAGATACTGCCGCAGCCGCCCCAGACCAGCAATCCCGACACTCCGTGGCCCACCTGGCCCAATGTCTTTCGTACCGGCAGTTCTCACGAGGAGGGCTGTACACGCTACTGGTCGAGGATGACAACCCGGCTGGAGGGCGAGGACGGCGGAGTGGGCCGGCTTCACGGTGTTGAAGTCGAGTTGGACACGGCCACGGGCAAGCTGACGGAAAAGAGCGGGACCGGGTTTGAAATGGAAGTTGATCTCGTGCTGCTGGCGATGGGTTTCGTGCATCCCGTGCATGATGGTATGATAGAAGAGCTGGAGCTGATTCGTGATGGCCGGGGCAACGTGATGGCGGATAAGAATTTTCTAACCAGCCAGGAGAAAGTATTCAGCGCGGGCGATATGGTTCGCGGGGCATCGCTGGTGGTGGATGCAATATTTCAGGGCCGTGAGGCCGCCAGGGGCATAGATAAATTTCTGATGGGTGCGACAAGTCTGATCTGAATCGGTTAAATGGTCGGAGGAAGGAAACCGCTTGGATAAGGGAAAAAATCCGGCACTGAAAGAAGATATTCGTTGACTTTTGGCAGGTTAATGTTAGATTAACAACCCATCGAATTCAACGACACGCGGGGTCGTAGTTCAGCTGGTTAGAACGCCGGCCTGTCAAGCCGGAGGTCGCGAGTTCAAATCTCGTCGGCCCCGCCAT
>SDBV01001854.1_pt1 | contig 31686 bp, 27 predicted proteins | sample 2277081 | NCBI WGS metagenome assembly SDBV01 (sample SAMN10402039, study PRJNA504765) | marine sediment metagenome | isolation source: marine sediment core GS10_PC15, 223 cmbsf | place: Arctic Ocean: Southern Knipovich Ridge | collected 2010 | reverse complement strand
AGGCATGGACATATCTAGAATAACAGCATCAATATCCTGATATCTTTTTTTAAACATTTCTAATCCTTGCTTTCCATTTTCTGCAAAAATTGTTTTATAGCCGCGTTTTTCTAATATTTCAATGACCAATTCTCTTACAGTTTTTTCATCATCTATAATAAGAATTAATTTATCATTATTAGAAAGTGATAATTCAATTGGTTTTTTGTTTTTATCCGGCAGAATATATTTTTGTACTTTATTACTTACCGGAAAGTAAATAATAAAAACAGTACCTTTATTTATTTCTGAATATACTGTAATAAATCCTTTATGCTGTTTAATTATATTGTACGCCATGGCAAGCCCCAAGCCTGTGCCTTTATTTTTTTCTTTTGTAGTAAAAAAAGGAACAAAAATCTTGCCTAAAGTATCTTTATCCATTCCAACACCGGTATCTTTTATTTTAACTACAAAATATTCCTGCTCTTCTGCATCCGGATGAATATTAACTGATAACTTATCTAACATTATTTTTTCCAGATCTATGTTTAATGAACCGCCTTTTTTTTTATCTTCTCCTACCATAATAGTCATTGCATGGCTTGCATTAATACACAGATTAAGTATAACTTGTTCGATTTGAGAAATATCAGCATAGGTTATTGCAGGTTCACTTAAGTAAGTTGTAGTAATTATTATTGATTTATCAAATGAATTATTACAGATTACAACAACATCCTTTATAGATTTATTTAAATCAATATTTTTAAATTCTAATGGTTTTTCTCTAGAAATTGTTAATAGCTGAGCCACTATACTGGCAGCTCTTTCTCCGGATCTATCAATTATATCAACATATTTTTTAATTTTGGAAAAATCATTATTTTCTAAGTCTGATTTTATAATAGAAACCGAAGTGATTATACCCACAAGAATGTTATTAAAATCATGAGCCAGCCCTCCTGCGAGCATGACCAGGGTTTCCATTTTTTGATTCTGTAATAATTGTTTTTGTAATTTTTCCAGATCTGTTATATCATCCAACCTTATAACTGTGCCTTCAATTCCATTAGCTACCAGAGGATAGAGTGAAACATTAAAATATTTAGAATCAATCGATTTTATTAATTCTCTGTGTAAAAAAACAGGACTTTTATTTTTTTTAATATTTTCTAATATTGATTTATATTTAGAAAAATCCAGGCCAATTTCAGAAAAATGTTTTCCTATTGCATGTTCCGTTTTTACGTTCCATAAATCATTAGCAGCTTTGTTCCAATGTGTAATCATTCCATTATTATCTACAGAAAATAATATGGAAGGCATGGATTCAATAATATTATTTAAGAATGATTGTGCTTTTACAAGTTCCTTTTTTATTTTATTTTGTTCTAAAATATTATCTTTTATTCTTAGACGCATATCATTTATTGATTCCACGACCTTATCCAATTCATCGTTTTTAAAAAATCTTCTCTTTTTACGAATTAAAACTAAATTTTCATCCAGAGAATATAGATCTATTTTTTGAGTGTATAGAGCCATAGTGCTTAAATGCTTTGAAATCAAGTTTTGAATAATTAGAAAAATACTTAATGAAATTATAAATAGATAAATCATATTAAGAAACATAATAAAAACAATTTTTCTTCCAATCCTAATTAAAACATCATGATAACTAGCTGAAACTTCCAGTTCTCCGATATTAAAAATGTGCTCTTCACTGAGTTTATATTCAAGTGGAAATCTCATAATTAAATCTGCTTTAATATCCGGATTTCCATGAGCATATATAAATTCACTATCTCCCCGTAGTTTAATTATTGTAAGATATACAATATCCTGTAATTTTAGTGCAGCATTCATTAGTAGCTCTATTTGTTCTTTATCTACTTTATATACACTCGTAGAAATAGAGGGCAAATAACTATCATTAATAAATTGAATATTTTTATTGATTACATCTATATCATTTTGATAATCCATATAAACTTGAACTGCTGTAATAATAATTGCTAAAGCGAAACTGATGATTATTACATAAAATAGTAATCTAAAGGTTAATTGGTTTTTATTAATTTGTAATTTAAGTCTTGATATAATTCTCATTTTATTTGGTCTTAATAATTTTCACTTTCACTATTTCTTATGTCATTTACAATCTCCTCGTAGGAGCCATCTTCTTTCATTTCTAATAATATATTCTTAAATTCTTCTATAATTTCTCTATTTTTTACATGAAAATAAGGGTAAAGCAATATTTCACTTATAGCTCCAGCATCCAGTATATTTTTAACTTTAAACTCATCACTTTTTAATATTTGATTTATTTGATCAAAAGAATCAATAAAATCTATCCTTTCTGCTTCTAACATATAGATAAGTTGTTCTGAATCGTTAGCTATTATAACATACTCTTCATCAATATAATTATATATATTATTTTCAACCTCTTTCATTCCCCGCTTAATACCAACCATATATTCCTGGTTTTTAAGACTTTCCAATCCATCGATTTTAATTTCATCATTTAACGTATAAGCAGTAATTATAGCTTTATATATTGATTCTTCAACTCGAATTAAGTCAGGATATTCATTATCAATATTAAAATTATAATTTCTTGATACTGTACCATCATAATCTCCGGAGTCTGCATCAATTGCTGCACGCTTTGCTGTACTGTAATAACAAGAAAACGAATATCCCATCCGATCAAATACTTCCGTATAAATATTATAAAGTGTTTTATAAACTATTGATGATTCCGGTGAACCAGAGGTAAATAGCATTTCTCTTCTTTCGACTGGATCAGAAATTGTTTCATTTTCAGACTCGGTTTTTTTATTATAACAGGCATTTAACAATAATAAAAAACTGATAAGCAATATTGTATATTTTTTATTCATCTTATTTCAACCTCCCAAGTTCTCATACACTTCATCTTGTAGTTGATAAAATGTACCGTCATTTTTCATCTCTTTTAAAACATTATCTAATCTGGTACCAAGCTCTTTATGATTATTATTTATATAAGGATAGAGTATAAGTTCTTCTAAAACACCTACATTTTTTACATTTTCGAATCCTGGTTCATTTTTAAGAAAATTAAACCTTGACTCAGAGTCTATATAAATATCAACTCTGCCGGTTGATAATAGAATGGGTATATTTTTCATATCAGTAATTTTATATATATAAGCTTCATCTACATATCTTGCTAACATCATTTCGAAATATTTTATCCCAAGTCTGATAGCAACAATATAATCTTTGTTTTTTAAACTTTCCCAATTATTTATTTGTATATCTGAACGAATAGAATATGAAGATATTGTTATTCTGCATATACTTTCATTTAGTCTTGTGAGGTTAGGATACTCACCAGTCTCAGATAAATGATAAATACGTGCTGCATCTCCATGATACCTTCCTGAATTAACATCTACAAGCGCTCGTTCTGCAGGCTGTGAAGTTAACTCGAATTCGTATCCAATCCTTTTAAATGCTTCTCTATAAACAGGAAAAATCAGCTCGTACATAAGTTCACCCTTTTCAGCAGCTGTAACAAGTATTATTTTATTTTCTGGTAAAATGTTGGAGGATGTTTCATTAGCCGGAATGGATTGGTCCTGACGATTACACCCGAATTCTAAAAGTAATATAAAATTAAGCAAAAAGGGATTAGATTCTTCAAATATGGGCTCCTAAAAATATAAGGTGCTTTTATTAAGTCTATTAAATTCTAATTTAGGATAGCTTTAAAGTCAAATCTTTTTTATATTTACCCATCTCCTAAGAACAGAATAGATGAGGATATAAGGAGATTACTTGTTTTAATATTAGGTGCAAATTATTTGTTTACTAAATTACCTAAAGTGGAAATAGAAAAGTATTTAAAAAATTGTTGTCGACTGAATTAAATCAAAAGATATTGGTATGGTTTAGGTGCTTACGAAAGCTTATTTCAAATATATTTAAAATTAAAATATATGGACTATATCATATAGATTCTCATATAATGAAAGCACAAAGGATATGCAATGGTTGAAGGAATTTTAATAGAGGGACTTATTTATGGAATAATGGTCCTTGGTGTGTTTATTACTTTTAGAATACTCGATTTTCCTGATTTGACTGTAGACGGCTCTTTTCCTCTTGGTGCGGTTATAACCGGAAGTCTTATAGTCGCTGGAGTGGATATATGGATAGCTTTAATAATTTCCTTTATCGGGGGTGCGCTTGCGGGCTGTGTTACAGCTGTAATACACAATAAATTAAAAATACCTAACCTGCTTGCAGGAATCCTTACCATGACTATGCTCTATTCCATAAATATAAGGATATTGAATAACAGGGCTAACCTTTCATTATTAAAACATAATACTATTCTGACATGGATAAAAAGCCTCGAATTCTTAACAGCAGACTGGCTTATGGTGATATTTTTTGGTATTATTGTTTTTATTATAATGCTGATTTTAAATGTTTTCTTTAGAACAGATTTAGGGCTTACACTCGGTGCTATGGGCAGTAATGAGCAGATGGTAATAACACAGGGTGTAAATCCCGAGTGGCTTAAAATATTAGGAGTAGGGCTTTCAAACGGACTTGTTGCTCTTTCCGGTGCATTGGCAGTACAGTATCTTGGATATGCGGATGTAGGTCTTGGCAGTGGTATCATTATAGCCGGATTAGCATCTGTTATGATAGGTGAGTTTATATTAAGGTCCAACAAAATATCAATCTTAACATTAAGAGTAGTTATTGGCTCAATTGCTTTCCGGGCAATTAATGTTTTAGGCAGATACTATGGTTATGACATTGGATTAACACCTAATGATTTAAAACTTATTACCGGCCTGCTGATTATTGTGCTTATTGCTATAACTAATTTTAAGAAAGCAAAAAAAAGGAAGATAAAAGATGGTTAGGTTGGATAATGTAACTAAAATATTTCATGAAGGCACTGTTAATGAAAATACGGCTATGAAAAATATCAATTTAAAGGTCAATGAAGGGGATTTTATAACAATAATAGGAAGTAATGGCGCAGGCAAAACAACATTATTTAATTTAATTGCAGGCTCATTCCTTCCTACTGTCGGCGAGATATTTATAAATGATATAAATATAACAAAAGACCCAGAATACAGGCGGGCAAAATATATAGGAAGAATATTCCAGAATCCGCTTTTGGGTACTGCATCCAATATGACATTAGAAGATAATATGATGATTACCTATAAAAAGGGATTTAAAGGCCTCCGTATAAGCCTGAACCATAAAATGCGGGATTTTTTTAAGGAACAGTTAAAACAGCTCGATATGAATCTTGAGGAAAGATTAAAGGACAATGTAGGGCTTTTGTCCGGCGGCCAGAGGCAGGCTCTTACTCTTTTAATGATGGTAATATCAAAACCGAACCTTATTTTACTGGATGAACATACTGCTGCATTAGATCCTAAAAATGCGGAACTTGTTTTAAATATGACTACAAAATTTGTAAGTGAATATAAACTTACAACTATGATGATAACTCATAATATGTCTTATGCAATAAAATATGGAAACAGGCTTTTAATGATGGATGGCGGTGAAATAATACTTGATGTAGACCGTAAGGCAAAAAAATCTCTTACAGTAGAAAAACTTGTAAATATGTTTCATGAAATACGTCACAGGGTTTTAGCAACAGATGAAATCCTTCTTGCTGAAGACTAATAAAGATTTCACGCAGAGCTCGTAAAGCCTGCAAAGGAAGAAATCTAAAGAAAATTAATTATTGTTAACTAAGAAAGAGATTAAATAGTTTGATTTATAAGAAAATAATTAGTTTTAAATATCTCCGTGTGCTCTGCTGAGCTTTATGAGAGATCATATTTTTTATGATAAGGAGCCTAAAATGAAACTTTATGACTTAAGAAGCGACACAATTACCAAGCCGGGCGAGGGTATGCGTAAAGCCATGTATAATGCTGAAGTAGGGGATGATGTGTTTGGCGAGGATCCTACGGTAAACAGGCTCCAGGAATTATGTTTAGAAATAGCGGGTAAAGAAGCCTCGCTTTTTGTTTCATCAGGTTCTATGGGAAATCTTATTTCGATTTTTATTTTATGTGGAAGAGGAAATGAAGTACTTGTTCATGAAAAAGCACATATTCTTCATTATGAACTTTCCAGTGTTTCATCTATTTCCGGTTCCATGCCTGTTCCTGTTCCAGGGGAAAGGGGAATATTAAAACCGGACGCGCTTGTATCGCATTTAAGACATAAAGTGTACTATGTATCGGAAGTAAGGCTTGTTTGTTTAGAAAATACGCATAATCTTGCCGGAGGAACCTGTTATTCAATAAACGAAATAAATGCTGTATGTGATTTTGCAGAAAATAATGACTTATGCGTTCATATAGACGGAGCAAGAATATTTAATGCACATGTTGCTACAGGAGTTACTGTAAAAAAAATGGCAGAAAAAGCGGACAGTCTTACATTCTGTTTATCCAAAGGCCTGGGAGCACCTGTAGGCAGTGTTTTATGTGGAGATAAGGATTTTATAGATGAGGCAAGGAAAGTAAGAAAACTTCTTGGCGGTGGTATGCGGCAGTCCGGTGTAATTGCAGCAGCAGGAATATATGCATTACAGAACAACATTAGTAAAATTAAAAAAGACCATGAGCATGCAAAAAAACTTGCAGAAGTTTTAAATAATACGGAATGGGCAGATGTGCCGGAAATAGATACAAATATTATAATCTTTAATGTAACTGCGGGTAAATCTCATGAAATCGCGGATAAATTGAAAGCAGAAGGAGTGCTGTGCATTCCTATGTCTGATAGTAATATACGAATAGTAACGAGTCTTGAAATATCTGATGATGATACTGAAGAAATCTGTAATATAATACATAAACTTACTGTTTAATTTATAATTAGTATTCTACTAAAATTATGTTGCCCGTACTTTTGGTAATTAGCCTTCTCTAAAAACCAGGCATATTTCGGTGTTAGGCTGTAAAGCATACTCCGGGGCACGTTTGTGCCCTTGTGGTATCAGAACATATATGCTAATAATAAGTATTGGATGCATTGTTCTGTTTTGCAGATAGGGTATGCTTGGCAGCCTGATAAATCAATATTATTTTAACATCGCAAATTGCTTTGTTTGAATTTATATTGACAAAAAAAACTATGAGTGATAATTTCATTTAAAACGGCAAGCCATTGCCATAAAAGGAGTTAAATATGAGTCAAAACGTTGCAGCGTTTATGGAAAAAGTTATAGCTAAAAATCCAGGCGAAAAAGAATTTCATCAGGCAGTAGAAGAAGTAGCACAGAGTTTAATGCCTTTTATCGAAAAAAATCCAAAGTACCAGAAAGCAAAGATACTTGAAAGAATAGTAGAACCGGAAAGAGTATTAATGTTCCGTGTACCATGGGTAGATGATAAAGGTGAAATTCAGGTTAATAGAGGTTTTAGAATTGAAATGAACAGTGCTATCGGCCCATACAAAGGCGGATTAAGATTTCACCCTTCTGTTTATCTTGGAATTTTAAAGTTCCTTGCTTTTGAGCAGGTACTTAAAAATTCCTTAACTACTCTTCCTATGGGAGGCGGTAAAGGTGGTTCAGATTTTGATCCTAAAGGAAAATCAGACATGGAAGTAATGAAATTTTGTCAATCCTTTATGAGCGAGCTTTTTAGACATATAGGTCCTGATACAGATGTTCCTGCTGGAGATATCGGAGTTGGCGGAAGAGAAATCGGATATCTGTACGGACAGTACAAAAAATTAAAGAATGAGTTTACATGTATATTAACAGGTAAAGGCCTTGAATATGGTGGAAGTCTTATTAGAACGGAAGCTACAGGATATGGTTGTGTATATCTTGCACAGGAAATGCTTAAAACAAAAGGACAGAGCTTTGAAGGCAAAACAGTTGCAATTTCCGGTTCCGGAAATGTTGCTCAGTATTCAGTAGAAAAATGTATACAGCTTGGCGCAAAACCTGTTACTTTATCCGATTCCAGTGGAACTATTTATGACCCTGCAGGAATTACAGAAGAAAAACTTCAGTTTGTTCTTGAATTAAAGAATATAAAACGAGGAAGAATTAAGGAATACGCGGATAAATTCGGATGTGTTTATTATGAAGGCAAAAGGCCATGGGGTATTAAATGTGATATCGCATTACCCAGTGCTACTCAGAATGAAATTAGCGGAGATGATGCTAAAGAACTTGTTAAAAACGGTTGTTTATGTGTTTGCGAAGGCGCTAATATGCCTAGTACACCGGAAGCTGTAAATGTATTCTTAGAAAATAAAATATTATTCGGTCCAGGTAAAGCTGCTAACGCAGGCGGCGTTGCTGTCAGCGGCCTTGAAATGTCACAAAACGCAATGAGATTAAGCTGGACAAGAGATGAAGTAGATAAAAAACTAAATGGAATTATGGTAGCAATTCATGAACAATGTGTTGAGTATGGTAAAGAAGGTGATTTTATCAATTATGTTAATGGCTCAAATATTGCAGGTTTTGTAAAAGTTGCGGAAGCTATGCTCGCGCAGGGTGTTGTTTAAGTTAGTTTTTAAAATAATTTAGTTTTATATTACAAAGGGCATTCTTTTTAAAAGAGTGCCCTTTTTTTAGGTTCACCATAAGTTTCATAAAAAAAGTTTCACGCCCGCAGCGCTAAAAGCTCGCAGAGTACGCAAAGTAGAACATTTTTTAAAGGGAAATTCAATTAAGGGAGTACTCGCTTAATGTCATCCATATCTAAGAAAAGAAAGATTCTAGAGGATTCCCATGTTTGAAATCCCATGGTAATATGTTCACATTTTATTAAATCTTCTACTAATATTGTAAAAATACATTCTGAATCACCTGCAGGAAGAGTATCAATATACATTATGATATCTCCGTCTGGGGGATTGAAAAAGGAAAAATCTCTTCCAATATCAGATGAGACATTTAGAGTAAAGATTATTTCATCTGAGATTCTTTTTGCATAAATACTTAATACTTTAAGATCATTAGGAAATTTAGCGTCTTCAACAAACTTAATCTCTACCTCTTCACCCTCAAGTACTTTCTCAACTTCATGGGAAGTATCTGATCCTGTAGTTGTTATGCAAGAGGATAGTATTATTAAAATTAATTAAAAAATTAAACTTTTATGTTTCATTTAAAAGCCTCCATGATAAATAAGAGTATTTTCATCAATGAAAATACCTGTGAAAATAGCACCTAAATTTTAGGTTTCTTTCTGAAATCCATTACATAATTATAAATTATTACATAAGAAAACATGATCAAACTGTGTAATAGATTTTGTATCCACATTGCAAAAATATCCCCTTTGCGTTCTTTGCGGGCTTTTAGCGCAGCGGGCGTGAAATTTATTTAATAAGATGTTGCAGAAGTTTTTAAGTTTAGCAGTATTTTCCAATCTGAGTTTTTAGCTCTGAATAATGAAAAAGCCTTGAGTAATCCACAAATCCGGAAAGTGCGTGGGAAAAAATATTGTGGCCTGTTTCTTCTAAAATCGCTATAGGATTAAGGCCGCCTATAACAACTGCTCCGGCGAGTCCTTCGCTAATGGGTATTTCAAAAACGCTCCGGCCGGGAAGTCCTATTGTCATAAAGCCCCCAAGCCCAATTTTATCTAATTTTTCTGCAATATCGATTACTTTATCTCTGCTTGCAGCAGGAATCTCCCTGAAGCTTGCGCCAATAAGCCCGGAACCGGATTCTATTGCGCCAATATAATCTGTCATACCGCTTTTAATAAATATTTCCAGAGGATCTAAGCTTGTTCCATCGTAGTTGATAATTGATACAAATCTGATTGGTTGGCTATCCTCTATTTCAAGCACTCCGCCGAACCTTGATCTTACAGGTATGCCATTGCTTAATAATACTCCGTTTAAAGTAATTGAGCAAACTGTTCCTACTCCTATAAAACCTTCCGGAATTTCAATATCCTCAATTTGCTCTCCGGAGTCGAATAAAGTAAGCAGGTTTCCCATGGCAAAACCTGCATTAAAGACCTTTATCATTAAAGGGAATGATTTTATAATTTCTCTTTTATCAATAAGGCTTAAATTTATAACGACTTTACCTGTTTTTTTTGCCAGATTAAAATCCATTTTATATGACATCTGGTCTATTTTTGCAGATAAAAATCCAATTTTGTCATAAACCTTTGCTTTGGACAGTTCAATAAGCCCATTATTTGTAATCTTTCTGCCGCGTTTGCCTACATATTCTGTATAACCGATTTTGTCCAGAGCAAGAAGATGAAACCTTACAGTCCGTTCGCTTATATCATATCCGGAGCTTTTCAGTTTTTCCTGGATTTTCTGGCTTGGTACTGGTTCATTTGAATTTTTAAGTATTTTTAATATTGCTAATCGTTTTTTCTCTATTTTTTCTGTCATAAATGATTGTGTTATTATTACTAAAAATCAGGGATTATGTAAACCTGGAAAACTAGTCTTCCACATACTCTTCAAGATACTTAATAACTAAATCCTCAATAATAACAAGGGATTCCCCGGACATTGCATCCGGTGTGTCGTTTTGAGTGTGCCATTCCGGATAATCAATATCTATTAAAATACATGTAGGAATCTGTTTAAGCATAAATGGCGTATGGTCGCAGATTATATATTTGTACTTATTTTGCTTAACTGTTGTAAAGGGTTCAAGCTTATTATCATATGCAATTTTAAATATCTTTTTTGTAAAATTAAAACTGTTAATATAATTAAATACATGCGCATCTACGTCCAGAATAAAATTCTTACCGCCAACCATATCCAGTATTAATACTTCTTCCGGAAGGCAGGGCACTGGATTGTCTGCATAATATCTCGCTCCAACAGAAAAAGGATTCCCGTCTATATTGCCAACATCTTCCGCATCAAATAAGGCAATTACTATGTCTTTAGTAAACTTAATATGCTTTATAAGCTCTAATAAATGCAGGAGAACTGCAGTACCGGAACCTCCGTCATTTGCACCTAAAATCGGTTTGTTTTTTAATTCCGGGTCTGTTTCATTATCTGCTATTAATCTTGTATCAAAATGTGTTCCTAAAAGGATGGGCCTTTCTTTATTTTCTGAAGGTATAGCAGCGCCCTCCGGGCAAATGGACGCCTTCGGTATAGCAGTACCCTCCGGGCAAATGGGCGCTTTCGGTATAGTAGCTATCAAATTTATGCATACAACTTCTTTGTTTTCTAAGGATATTGTAAATTCCTGCTTAATAACTTTAGGTGGCAGGGATGATAATTTTTCATAGAGTTCTTTTACGAATAGTTTATGTTCTTCTGAGCCCGGATAGCGGCGCCCGAAACCTGTCTGCCATTCGACAAGCCTGAAAAGTTCTTCTGAACGTTTTTTCCTGAGGATACTGTCATTCAAATCTATAATCAACATCACCATCCTTTATAAGGATTTTAATGTTTTTAATACCCGAATTGGAGTATACATGATAAGCAGCATCTTCCAGAAATCTGATAAGTGCAGATTCTATACCGCGGGCGCCTGTTTCTTTTATAATGCTTTTATTAATAATTTCTTTATATACTGATTTATCGATTTCAAGTTTAATACCGTCGAGTTTAAATTCATATTTATAGGTTTTCATTATATTGTTCTTTAAAATGTCCTGGAGCTGTTCCTCGTTTAATGCATGAAAGGGAATAATCCTTTTAAACCTGGCGATTAATTCCGGCAGAAGTCCGTAATCAAGAAAGTGTTTGGAGATTTCCACATCATCCTCAGTGTAAGTAACTGCAATTTTGTCCTGTTCTCCGGAAAGACCTTTTCTTTTAAAACCTATATATTCATTTTTTCTTTCTATTAAGCCTTTTAAGCCGGAGAATGAGCCGCATGCAATAAATGGTATGTCTTGAGTGGATAGTAATGTTTTTGGCGCATAATCCGAATGTGACAGTTCTATAGGTACTGTAATTTCCGAAGATTCCAGCATTTTAAGAAGCTCTCTCTGTACGCCAAGGCCGGATACGTCCTTTGTTGTACCTGCACCTGCAAATACAGCATTGTTCTGGCCGGATGCAATTTTATCAAATTCATCGAGGCATACAATTCCCATAGACGCAATGGCAGGGTCCAGCCGGGATGCATATAAAAGGCGTGTGAGTATAGTTGCTGCATCCTGGCCTACATATCCGGTTTCCGAATAATTGGTCATATCTACAATTGTGGTGGGAAGCTTAAGAATTTCCTTAAATAACAGTTCTATTAAGTATGTTTTACCACAGCCTGTTGGCCCAACAAAAAGCATATTGAACTTTGGCGGAAGTAAATTTCTACTGATATTCCTTAAATAAATCTTTTTTAAACGTGCTATATGCCTGTATGCCATTAAAGATACAGCTTTTACCGCGCGTTCCTGTGCAATATAACCTTTACTTTTAATTTTATCTGAAAATTGCTGTGGCGTTAATTCCGGAAGGGACTCTAAAAAATATACAATCTGCTTAATCCATTTTTCAGAATTAAGCAGATTAGGATTTCTATTCATATTTCAAAATATTATTGTGCATTATCTGCAGGTGGAGTGTCTGTTGTTTCTGATTCATCAGGTGTAAGTGTAACTTCACCTTCTCCAGCGCTGCCTGTCATTTCCGGTTCTTCAGGATTTTGTAATTCGAATAATGTTTCATGAATATTGTTTATAAAAATTGAATCTCTAAAAGCATCTATTTCAAGTATAGATTCGAGTCCAGTAACTTTGTCGTCTGAATCTAAAGCATCCTTTACGAGATTTGCCACAGAAATATCAATATCAGCATAGGATAAAGTACCGGGCTTAATCCAGACAAGTTTATCTTTATTTTTATAAGCCACTTTAAGCCAGCTGCCTTTATCCTCAACTATAGCTATAATGGTCATAGGCTCAAGACTAAAGTCCATATTAATCTGAACATCATTATTCTGGTCGTAGGTTGTTGTTTTTGTGACAATTACAGCAGGCGCAGCATCAGGAATAATATAGTCTCCCCATGCCCAGCCTTCTGTTCCATCACTTCTTTGAATAAGGTAATATTCCCAGTTGCCTCTGTAGCCGGGACCTTCTTCTATTCTACCAAGAAAAGTAATTTTTTCACCTTTTCTTAAAGTACCTGAAATGCCTGATTCGTATTCGGGTTCTTTTCTGAACCTTAATTCTCCATCATAAATACACACTGCCTTAACCGGTTCTGCTACAATTATTTCCTCTGTCCCGTCTCCATCTGCTTGTGTTGTTGTGTCATCTGCTTTTTTATCACAGCTTAAAGTAATAAAAGTAAAACCAACTAATGAAAAAATAATAAGAAATAAAAATAATTTTTTATGCATTTATTATACGCCTCCTTTATTAAAAAGCCTTTTATTTTTTTCATATATTTTTTATAAATAAAAAGTATCTTTAAAATAGTATAATAAAAATATGAGATTTTCAAGTAAAATACTCTTAAAATATGATGTTAAAACTTAATTATTAAAGCTGCCTGCTAATTTGTTAGTGCTTATGCCGCGGATTTCTTTATTGCCAGTTTTCTTTATATTTATGAATGTCTGAAATGTTTGTTAATTTTTCATTTTTAAAAAACTCTTTTATGCCTCTAAGTACTTTTTCCGGTATTAAGGGGTCTATAAAATTTCCTGTTCCTACCTGTACCGCGGATGCTCCGGCCATTAAATACTGCAATGCATCATCTGCTGTCATTATTCCGCCGATTCCTATTATTGGTATATTTACAGCCTGGCTTACTTTATATACCATTGCAACTCCGACTGGTCTAATTGCCGGCCCGGAGAGCCCTCCTGTTATATTGGACAGAGCCGGAATTTTTTTTACAGTGTTTATGGCCATTCCGGTTATTGTATTTATACATGATATTGCGTCTGCTCCGCCGTTTTGAGCTGATTTTGCAAGGATAGCGATATCTGTTACATTTGGCGTAAGTTTAATTATAAGCGGTTTGTATGTTTTTAAACGCAATTTGCCTACTATTGATTCTATGTATTCAGGCTCTGTACCGAATGCCAGGCAGCCCTGTTTTACATTAGGGCATGAAAGGTTAATCTCATATCCCCAGATAGATGTATTGCTTTCGAGTTTCTCTAAGACTGTTATATATTCATCCTCGGAAGAACCTGCAATGTTTGGAATTACTGCACAGGGAAGGGCGCTTAAAAATTTCATTTTTATTTCTAAAAAAGTATCCACACCTACATTTGCAAGCCCTATCGCATTTAACATTCCCGCCGGAGTCTCTATAAGTCTGGGTTCATTATTTCCTTTTTTAGGCTTAAGAGTTATTGCTTTTGTATAAATTGCTCCGATTTTTTTAATATCGATTAATTCGTTGTATTCATCGCCATAACCGAAGGTGCCCGAAGCAACACCCACAGGATTGGGCAGAAAGCTTTTTCCTATTTTAACTTTTAAGTCCATACGATTTCCCTGCTATTAAATACGGGGCCGTCTTTACATACACGCGCAAATTCCTTTTCTGTGTTTACTTTTATAACGCAGCCCATGCATGCACCTATACTGCATGCCATAATCTGTTCCATGGATACTCTGCAGAGGATATTTTTAGATTCGGAGAAATAATGGCAGGCTTTTAACATAGCTTCCGGGCCGCAGCAGTAAAGCTCTGAACTGCTGTTAATATCCGTTTTAATATTTAAGGTATTTAAATAATCTACTAAAGTACCCTTAAATCCTGTACTTCCGTCATCTGTACATATAACAGCATCTAGTTCTTTTAACTGTGCACAGTCAGGAATTAAGGACTTATTTCTGCATCCGAAAATAAACTTTACATTAGCTCCGTGCTCTTTTAAATATTCTCCTAAAAAAAGCATGGGGCCTAAGCCTATTCCTCCTGCCGCAAGTATATAATTATGTGTAATATCTATTTTTTCTAAAAAAGTATTTCCAATAGGAGCGATAATATCAATTTTATCCGGCACTTTTTTACTGCTTAATATTTCTGTTGCAGGCCCGCGCTTCTGATAAATAATCGATGCTGTATTGTTATTAGAATTGTTATTAAAGTAGGAGAATGCAAAAGGCCTTCTTAAGAGCGGTATGGAGGCTTCTGTAACTCTAACTGCAAGAAACTGGCCGGGTAACGGTATATTTAGCGGGCTGTCCCATTTAAATGTCAATTCATAATAACCGCTTCCTATGCTTGTATTTGAAAGGATATCTGTTTTAAATTGCCGCATGATTATTCTGTATATGCCAGAAGGCTGTCTATATATAGGCTGGATTCTCTTGAATTAATAATTTTGATTTGAATACTTTCCTCATCCGTAAGAGAAAATACGGCATTACCTAATTTAATAGAAGTATTATCAATTTCGAGTTTTAAAGAAGAGATACTTTCTAAAAATTCACTATCAGCTGCAGAAATTTCTAGTATGGAATTATCATATGAATATGTAAAACTAGCTGAATCATTAAATTGAATATTTAGAAAATGTAGTTTTTCCGGTTCCGCAGGGCTTATTTCCGGCAAATAAAGGCTTTGCCCGGATTTAAGTTCCAGTACGCCGGAATTAACAAAGGCATTACCAGATACAGTAAAATCATCTAAAAGATAAGTACTGTCAAAACCATCTGCAAAAATAAGGTTCGATTTATAATTTAATTTCATGGCGTTGTAGTAAATATATGGATTTGATGAATGTACATTATTCATAAAATAAACGCCAAGCTCATCTATAATACCGTTTAAAAGAACAATTGTTTCTCCTTTTTCCGGAACAGTTTCTGGAGCAGCAGGAATATGAGAAGTATTATAAGCTTCTCCGTCTAAAAACCACATTATTCTTAGTCCTGATTTTTCGGGAATTACAGTGAGGCTCAGCATATACTGTATATCTTCTACAAACTCTGAGATTCCGGAAGGAATAAAATATTGTTGCGAATTAATATAAATCCTGGCTTCGGGAACCAGCTCATTATTTATTATTATATCAATATTAAAAGTATCATCAGCGCTTAGAATAGACAGTATCTTATTATCTTCAGATAAGGATTCAAGGAGAAATCCGATTTCTATTGTAAAAGGCATTAAAGTATTTTCTTCTACAGGTATAATTAGTTCCGGAATAGTTATACTGGATGATACTGTAATTCTATAGCCGAGGGTTTCGTTAAGCTGGATTAACTCAAGCTCTCCTACAGGAACCGCTTCTAAAGAATCAAAACCTATTCCAGTGTCTTCATAAGTTCCGTTAAAATGAAAAAGGGAATAATAAGATTCTGCAGGGCCCAGGTCTCTTCCCGAAATAGTTTCTGAAATAGAAGTAACATATACTTCTGTATTCATACGGCTCGGAGAATTAAATGAAAATATACCATTTAAAGGGGCTACAGGAAAAATTTCTATTGCTATGGAATATACGCCTTCGTTCATAGGTGCTATCCAGTTTGTTTCTGTAAGTCCGTCTGAATACAGGCCTTTGTCTATTATAATTTCATTTTGTGTCCATCTAAGATAAGGGTCTGTTCCTTCCGGAATGCTTAGTTCTGCTTTTAAAATTGCTGTTGCTCCCGGATATATTACAGGCGGAAAGGATTCTATTCCTTTAATAATATAGCTGCTTTCCGCAAAAAAGAAGGTTAGAGTCCGTTCTGCTAATATATAGTCTTTTCCATAAAGTGTAAAAGTAATAGTATACAGTCCTAGCTCAAACTCAGGGAGTTCTAATTGCAGGTCTACACCTGTTTGCGGATTTTCTATTGTATTTTCAGCAATCTTTGTTCCACCGGCGGTATATACAATTATTGTGAGGCTTTCCGGCTTTTCTTCATCTTCCGGAAGAATTAAACTGAAAGTTATAGACTGCCCGCTTTCTATTACGCTGCCGTCGCTAAGTAAAAAATCTATACCAAATTCCTCTGAACCGGGCTGGTCGAACAGAGAATTATCTCCGCAGGATACGAATACAACTATCGCGGCTATAAGGAATGTAAAAACGGAGAAATTCAACTTTACTTTCATCATCTGGTAATAATATTATCATGTTTTTAAAGAAAAACAAACAAAAATTTAAAAAAACCCTTCAATTTTGATGTCCATTTTATCTATTTTAAGACCTATAACAGAGTATACAGAGAAATGCGATAAAGTATGATACCGCGCAAAAAAGAAATAATACTGAAATACCTGTGTTCATTGCAATAAATATGCAGAAGATTGATGTAAGTACAGATGTTCCGCCGTTTGCTGCCCATCCGTATGCAATTTCCGGCGGGCTTTTTAGTAATAACCTTACAGCGGCAGGAAACGGAAAACCTATAAAGAATGATGTTGCTGCTAAAATGATTATGGATAGTCCTGTGCGGATAATTATATTTAGTGTCATTAAATACTCAACTATAAGATTTATGTTTAAAAATAAAAAACCAGAAAAAATAACTGCTCCTATTAATATGCGTTTTAGTGTGCCTATTTTTAATGAGCCGGAGAATCTGCCTCCAAGCCCGGAAAAAAACAGAAGTACCGCAAGTACAATACCAAATGCAATAACCGGATCTCCATAGAGGAAAGTATACTTCTTTAAGTATGCCATCTCCATGAACATGAATCCCGCGCCAATAAAAAGAAAATAAGCAACAAGTTTAGTTTTATTACCTGCACTTAAAATAAGAGGAATAATTAAAAGTAAAATACAGATAACAGCAGCAGATAAAAAAATAATCATGAGTATCATTTCTCCGGAAAGAATAATCGAGAAAAATCTGTTGCTTGAATCTTCCAGCAATTCTCCGATTCTGTCCCATTTTATGTAACTGTTGTGATACGGCGCATCATCAGCCTGCGGAATAATGTTTAAAATATAATTGGAAGTAAAATCCTCATCATTTAGAAGTTCGTTTATAGCATGGTAGTAAAGGGGAAATTCGAAAATATTATATTTATTGGCATTTTCTAAAGTTATTCCAGGATAATAAACTGTGTCAAAATTAAGGTTTTCGGTGAAATCTATAACTGTATTAAGCTGTTTTCCGGATACAGCGGATTTAAAAACAAGGATAGTAAAGCAGTCCCAGCTTCTTAATACAATCAGATTATTTTTTAAAGAGTTATAACCTGCTTTTATGAATGCCTGTTGTATTGTGTTTATTAGTTTTAATGAATCCGAAGGGGGCATTAAAATCTTTCGTGAAATGATAAGAAAACCGTTTTCTGTAAGCCTGTTTAAATAACTTAAAAATGCCTCCTCTGTTAAAAGATATTCTTCATTTAAGCTCAGCATGCCCGGCAGAGACGAGCCCCAGTTTTCTATTTGAATAAAGTCGTAGTTATCATTACTGCCGCCTAAGAAAGTCCTGGCATTTTCTGTTACAATATTAAGCCCGGGATTTGAATAATGTAATTTAAAAGTATCTGCAATATAGGGATATTCTTCTAAAAGCGTTATTGTGTTTATACCTTTAGTATTGATTGCAGAGTAAAGCCCTGTTCCACCGCCTTTCTGAATTATTAATATGTTATTTGACATGCTCTCTTCTGATAATAAATAGTATCCGATATACGGCAGGGTATAGTAGACAAAATTATTTCCATCTGCTTTTTCATGATAGAGGGTCGTACTGGAATCACCGTCTGTAATAATTGAGCTTTGTTCCGGAAGCAGGCCTTTAAATTGCAGACTAAGGCCGGGCGCATTTCTAATGTAGGGGCTTTTTATATGAGTTATACGGGCTCTTTGTGTATCAAAACTTTTTATTATTTCGAAGTTTGAGATTTGTTTATACTGGGACAATAATTTATACGGAGACGGCTCAATTGTTATTGCGTTACTGCAAAAAACATAAAGCAATAGAGAAACGATTATCAATATTGCTGAACCTGCCCTGAGCAGTTTATTCGCGGAAATATTAAAAACTAAAAATATGAGGGGTATAAAAATGGAAAGGAGTATTGTAATTTCCACGTTTAAGAAGAAGAGGGCAACTAATGGGAATAATGCTCCGCATGCTGAACCGAACATAGTAGCAAAGTAAATACTTCCTGATTTCTCAGGCATAAGCGAGAATGCTGTTGCTGTAATCAGGCCGCTTCCGAAAAAAGGCAGTGACAGGACAATAAAACTTAAACTTAAGAATATCAGCTGTGAAATGTCTGTTGATATTTTAAAAAAGTCTAATGGTATATTATTAATGTATAAATATGAAATCAGCATAGTAAAGGAAAAAAGAAAGAGGATTTCTTTTAAGTGTCCTTGAACAATCTTTATTTTTGAAGCAGTAATATTGATAACTATACCGCTGGCTGTAAATCCGAAAAGCGCAATGCTTATTACCATAAATGATAGATGGTTCCACTGTGTAATTGAAAACAGGCGTATTAATAGTACTTCAAACGAAAGTGTGGAAAAGGAAACTATAAAAATGATTATTTGACTAATCATAATATTAATTATTTAATGCTTTACCTGTCATCGGAACAAATACTACTCCTGTTATTTGTTTTATAAGGAAATCGTCACCCTGCTTTGTTACAAGAACAAGAGTCTGTCCCATATAGCTGTAGGGATCTCCTAAAGGGAGCACCATTCTGCCGCCGTCTTTTAACTGGCTTAAAAGAGGCGGGGGGATATGGTTAACAGCAGCTGTTATCATTATGCAGTCAAACTGAATTCCTTCCAAATCCCCGAAATCCCAGCCGAAATAACCGTCTCCGTATTGCGTCTGTACATTACTGAATCCGAGGCTCTTTAATGTATTTGTTGCAGTTTCGTATAGCATCTGCTTTATTTCTATAGTATTAACCTGATTTACAATCTCTGCGAGAATTGCTGCCTGATACCCGGAACCTGTTCCTATTTCGAGTACTGTTTCTGTGCCTGAAAGTTCCAGGCTTTCAGTCATAAGCGCAACGATGTAAGGCTGGGAAATTGTCTGTCCGTCTCCGATTCTTAAGGGGTGGTCATTATAAGCCTGGTTTATTACAGATTCCGGTACAAAGAGGTGCCTTTTTACAGAAAGCATGGCATTTATTACGTTATTATCTGTGATTCCTCTGGCAATAATCTGGTCTGTTACCATTATTTCCCGCATCTCTATTGAATCCGGTGTATCACCCTGGGAAAAGCCGTTAAAGAGGCAGATAAAGAAGAAAATTATTATTGGTATATTCTTCATTTTTATCACCTTTTATAAATATAATAATATTTTACATTATCAGTTTATCAGATAAATTAAGCATATTAAATATTTTTTATTTTTTTTAATTATTTATTTGTTGTTGTTGACTTTAAATAAATTTTGGATTATATTGCTTTTAATATAAAATTTGGCACAAATGCGCATATGGAAATGCATACATGACTGACAAGAGTAAACAAAATTTTGTTAATTGTTCCGGTAAAACGGATTCACATCATATAACTTCCAATCTTATTAATAGTTGCCCGGAAAAGCAGTATAGAACTCTAATGTTAACTCAGATGCAGATTTATAGAAATCATATTGGCGCCCATCTTAAACTCCATCCTCATGTAAACGGTAAAGAAAAATCATTAAGCCATTTTTTTAATATGTTCGGGTCGTTTTTCCGCTATATTTACTGCGGTTTTGCATGTGAAAACAGAAGCAAATGTAAGGTATGCGATAATAAGTTCTTTAATGTCAGGCACGTATTTGATTTTGATGAGCTGTACGCGTTTCCTTATGATTATTCAATTGGAGTGAAGGTAAAAAACTGCCCTCATGGAAGAGAACTTAATGCAATCCAGGTGTTTATTGCTAAGACCTTTATGGAATGGGACCAGTGTAAAAAGGACCAGTATCTTGATGATATGCATAAAAATAATTATAAAACAAATATCCGGCTGTTTTTAAACAAATACGGACATCTTATCCAGGAGATGTTCTGCAGTACTGTTTGTTCAAAAAGGAACATATGTAAATGCGGTAATACATATATTCCAAGGCACTATGCCTAGTTTTTAATATTATTTAATCACTTATAAGCACTATCACATGATAATTGAACAGCGGATTTGGCTTTAGCTGCTTTAACTTTAAATGTTTATTACAGGTTCATATTTTATAACGGGAACACAGATTTTACAGATTTTGACATTATATAATTCATATTACTTTTACTTACTAAGGAATATGTTAGCAATAATATGATTTACACGGATTATTTATATTTTACAATAATTCTTTCCTGCAAAGTAAAAATACAACTTCAAGGACATTAGATAGAAAGGTTTATTATTTTTTATTTTGTGTAATCTAATCGCGGGAAAAGCTTAACCTTAAAAATGGTGGAAAATACTGATTTCAATAATCATGATTCGCGTAATTTGTTGTTTTAATAAAGTTATTTCTGATACTTTAAATTAATACTATCCTGACACATAGGGTTAATCTGCGTAATAGTAATATAAGGCCATCTCTCTCCATCCATGGGCATCTTGTTAAAACAACTTTTCTAATCCGCATAATCTGTGTAAATCCGCTGTTAATATAACTTTTCTAATCTCCTGTAATAAATCTTAATTTTTTTTAAAGTCTTTTCTGCTTAACTGCCCATTATAAAATACATAACAGAGAACTATATTTTGCGATAGATAGGATTTGTTAAAATAACTTTCCTAATTCGCTGTAAATTTCTCGTTCTGAAAAAACGGTTTAAGGAGCAAATATTTTGAAAAAAGTATCTTTAATTCAATTGTTAAAATCATACTTATACAGGAAAGTACTCATAATTCTTATAATCTTTTTGCATTGTTCAGGAGCTGTTTTTTCTCAGGACGGGTATAATAATAATAATTTAAATCAGAACGGCCTGTTGATTTTTTATTCTAATCCTGATGAACAGGATTTAAGTAATGCTTGGAATTATATTGTGCAGACAGGTTTAAGCCAGGCAGCTTTCTGGGAAGAGGAACAGTATAATAATGAACTTTTAAACAGGCTCCTGGACTGGTCCGGCACAAAATTAAAAGAAACGCTGCCATTACCGGATATTTTTGAATTTTTAAAGACTATAGATGAAGCAAATTTATCATTCCTTTAGGAAACAGACGATTTTGAAAATATATTATATGATGATAAGGGCGACCCGATTTTAAAAACAGAAACAGGCCTGGAAACTGATAAACTTGATTGGGACTTATTGGTAAAGGATAAAATAGAAGAAATAATTATACAATGGGAACAGGATGCAAATGTTATTTATGCGGAATTGTTAGCTCAATTTAATACTGATATTAGAGATGCAGCTTCAGAAAAACTAACAGTATCATTTGATGAATATAAATCCGGCATAGAACGGGATTTTGAGAATATCCGGAAACAGGCGCAAAACTCGTTTTTGTTTAAACGCTTAAGGGATTCATACTCTTTAAGGAGAAAAACAGAGGACCTAACCGCACAGGAGGTAGCGGACCGGCCTATCGAAGAAACACAGGATGAACTTGCGGAAGCAAAAGATAATCTTGTAAATAGTGTTATAGAACTGGATAACAGTCCTGCGGAAGAAATTGATATTGCATTACAGGATTGGGAAGAGAGTTTTAGAATTGAGTTTGAGAAGGGGCTTTTAAAATGGCAGAATGCAGAAAACAGGTTTATGCAGGAATATATCCGCTGGGAAACAACTGCACAGGAAAATATGTTGGAAGCGGAACCGGCATGGGATGAAGCATTTGTAGAGTTTAGAGAAGCAAGGCAGAACTGGGGGCAGGAAATACTTCTATTAATACAGGACGGTAGAGAACAGTGGGCAGACATGCAAAGAGACTATACGGATGAGTGTGACAGAGTAATGGCGGACCTTCTTGAAAAAACAGAAAGTGAGTCTGCTAAACTGCAGAGGGAAGTTTCCAGTCTAATTTCGATGTATGACCAGAGCTGGAATGTAGTACAGCTTGCGGAAGATAATGCAGAGTATCTGCATGGCGAAATAACGAGGTTAGAAGAAAAGATAGCAAGTTATGATGCGCAGATTGCAAAAGAACAGGCAGAGAAGGCTAATATAGTTGGGCAGTTAAGCAAATATTCAAGAGGGTTTAATGAACAAATTAGTTATATACCTTATTTTTTGGGTGGAGGTAATAGTATATATAGTGAAATATTAAAAAATGAAGGTTATTATTATAGATCATATCAATGTAGTGATAGTGACTGTAGTAGTACTCATCATCGTTGGTGGAAAAATCGTACAGGCAAACTTACTGCTGAAAAAGCACTGGAATTTAGAAACCAGGCTATAGAACAGGTTTATTCAATCCTGCATGAGAATATGGATGCAGTAGAAGTTTCTATCAACGGCATCTTAGATATTTATAATAAGCGCATAGAAGCATATGAAGATATTTTCAGATTACAGCAGGAATTAAATTACTGGGCGGGTGATTCTGTAGATAATGCAATAGAAGTAAATGCAAGGGCAGATTTACAATCAATTGCTATATTTGAGAACGAATTAAGAAATTTTACAACAATGCGTTCTGTTTATAATGTTAATGTAACACAAGCTGGAACTAAATATGTTGATGAAGATGGTGCCTTTAAGCGGATTTCTTAGTATCATCCTTTATTTAACAGAAAGTGCATGGGAATTAAGTTTAGATTCCTTCTACCACGTTTAAATGGATTAGGCTGTCCGGCCATTAAAACAGTTTTAAATCAAAATCCTAAATTTAAATCAGTTAAACTGTCTCAGTAGCCGGACTCTTGTTTATAGCGGTTTTTCACTTTTACTTTCAAGGTCTTCTTTTTCGGTATCCTTCCAACGTCCTGTTGTCAGGATACAGTTTAACAGTACCCGTCCCGTGCAGAAAGGACGTCTGCACGGGAACTATTAGAACGGCGGGCAGGAATGTGAAAACCTACGAATTTATAACAAAACATTTTGAACGCGCGTTCAAAATTGAGCAGGCTCAAGGCCTACTCTCGCATGCATATAAACCTTTTCCATTCTACACTGGTGTTGTGGAAGTTTACCAGGTAACCAATAGGAATACCGGATATTTTTAAGTAATTAATAAGCTGCGCTTTCATACAGGGATTAAAACGTTTAACAGCTTTAAGTTCTAAGATAATAGAATTGTCTACAACTATATCTGCAATGTAACCTCCGACAAGTTCACCTTTATAATATACAGGATAAACTTTTTGACGTGAGAAAGGTATACCGGAATTTTTAAGTTCCACTACTATTGCACCTTCATTTGCAGATTCTAAGAGCCCGGGTCCCAGTATATTGTGTACGGAAAACACCATACCTAGGACTTTATCTGAAAGTTCTTTTTTAAAAAGTTTAGTTGCCATCTAAGGCCTCCTTCTTGTTTTTGATTTTATTTCACAAATCTTTGGACTTAGGGCTGTCAAGGTTTTATGAAGCGAAGTGGAATAAACCCGGAGGGCCTGACCTTTACAGCCCTATGGACAAAGATTATTAATTACAAATAAACAAGAAGGAGGACTTTGGGAAACTTGGTTAACAAAGTACTGGTGTTGCTTTAACTTAAAGATGATACTGTAAAGTTACATATAACTAATTAACAACGGATTTACGCGGATTTTAGACGGATTTTGACTATACTGTTGCCGTTAGATGTTACTGTTTCAAGGAATATGTATGTTGGAAGGTTAATAAAATTTTATTGTTTTATTCTTATTCTTATTATAATAATTGTTACTTTTTAAGAAATTAATTTTAAGTATAAGGATAAATAAATATAAAAATAAATTTAAATTAATTTCTTGAAATGCAATCTTTAACTTAAACTGTATAGCAGATAAAAGCCAGTATACGCCAATCCGTTAAATCCGTGAAAATCCGTTGTTAATATATCTTTTCTAATCTGTGAAACAGCGTAAAATCGCTGTTAATATATCTTTTCTAATCTGTTAAATATCCGTAAATCTATCCAATTCTCTACATTCATAGACTTCCTATTTATATAATTCCCCATAATTTAATACATTTCTTTAACTACAAGTAATCTTTTTAACATCTTGTTACAAAATACTTAATTGACAATGAAGAAATATGGAGCCATAATGTAAAAAATCTTATAAAATCAGGAAGTCTTTTTGCTATTTTTAACGCTGTTATTAATAGAGATATTAACTAAATACATAGTTTTAAGTGAGAAAGAATTTCTTCTCCTTAAAAAAAAAGATTCTGGAGTTATTACGAAGATATTTACGGAATTAAAGAACGATATCTACAAATTCATATATTACCGCACTGGTGGTAAACCGGATGAGGCAGATGAAATATTCAGCGATTCTACAGAAGCGCTTTTAAAGTATCTGCCTAATATTAAGTACAATAAGAATTTAAAAAGTTTGTGGATGAAAATATCCAGCGGAAAAATAAGTGACTATTATAAACGTAAGGTAAAACATTTGCAAACTATAGATAATATCAAGGAAGATATTCTTATAAATAATCCGGAAAAAAGCAGTGATGTTTTTGATGTTGAAGAAGTATATGCAGTCTATCATACTGCTTTGCAGACCATAAATGAAAAGTACAGGGAAATTATTATACTCAGGTATAAGGAAAACAGGCCTTTAGATGAAATATGTAAAATATTAAAAGCTGATAAAAAATCAATAAAGAATACTTTGTTCAGGGCAAAAACAGCGCTGAGTGAACAGATGAATTATTATAGGGAGCAGTTTAATGGATTATAGAAATCTTACAGACGAACAATTAAAAGCCCTTGCTTCTTACGATAAAGAAATAAAATTTCCGGAGCATCTGGAAACTAAACTTTTAAATAAAATAAAAAAAGAATTTAAGCCTTACAGTGGTAATATTGTTGAGTTTAAGAGAAATCGGATATTCAGGCGGGCAGCTATACTTGCAGCTGCTGTAATTATTTTTGTTCTATCGCCTATATTTATAATCAATTATATAAGCAGTACAGATTCAGCTGCATATACGGCTATAATTTTTAATGGAACAGTGGAAGTAGAACGCGACAGTGAAAAATTCAGGTTAATTGGAGGGGACAGGCTATATCAGGATGATATTGTAAGTACTAATGAAGGTGCTTATTTGTCTATCAGTTTTAATGATGATTCCATTATCTGGCTTAATGAAAATAGTATACTTGTTTTTGAAACCTCAAATGATAATGAGACTGTACTAACTCTGCTAAAAGGGCAGGTAATTTCATCTGTAGCTTCTTTAGAAGAGTACGAGGTATACAGGATTATTACGGAAGAATTAACGGTTTCTGTAATTGGAACTATCTTTTTGGTTGAAGCAGGAGATGGTACAACACGTGTTGCTGTTAATAAAGGTGTTGTAAATATAGATTATTTTGATGAAAACTCAGAAGAGCAGAATATTGAATTAAAGAAAAGTGAGAGCTTCGTAATTTCGGAAAATAAACCTGAAAAAACAAATGGTTTAACAGAGGACATAATAAATTCTTTTAATCAATTTGAAATAATCAATGCTGAAATATTAAAAGAAGAATTAGAAGAAAACTTATCCGTTCAGGTTAATTTAACGGATGTTGAAGAAGAAATCGAAGAAGGGGAATTGGAGTGGCAGATTAGAAATATTTATGATTTTAACAATACCAGATACGAAAATATTATAAATATATCAACTTCCAAATATTATGCGGTAGCTCAGACTCTTAATTCATTTATATGTTTTAATATGTCCGGTAATTTAATGTGGGAAAAAACTTATGATGAAAATGAATCCGGATTATTTGATACACCGGCTGTTATTCATGGCAATAAGCTGTATGCATCATCCAATAACAAATTAATATACATTATCAATTTAGATAATGGACGTGAAAACGCTATTTCTATGCCGGGAATATTGAGTAAATATTCAAATATGACTGTGTATAATAATATTATATATCTTCCCTTTGCTGATGGAATTTATACTTTGGATGCAAATGGCTTAAATATCTCTGATGGTCCGGTTATAACTTTTTCATCGCCTATCGCTATAGTAAAATCAATCAATGATTATTACGTGTCTTCTTTTGTTTCTAAAGAAATATCTAAATATGACAGTAATTATAATGAAGTGTGGAGTACAAGGTTCGGAGATAGGTTATTCTCATCCCCTGTTCTGGATGATAATATTATTGTTACAAGCTGGTCTGGAAATTTATTTAAATTAGATTATAATGGTAATATTTTAAATGAAGTAAATATAAGCAACGGTTTTATATCAGCTCCCTGTATTTATAGAAACAACCTGTATATATTATCAAATGATGGAAATTTGATAGTAGTTAATTTAAACAATTTTGAAATCCTTAAAACTTTTCAAATTGATGACTATCCTAATCCTGAAACCTATGTATATAAATCTGCCGTAATAAATAATAATAATCTCATAATAGGGAGCGACAGCGGTAAAATCATAATATATAATCTCGATACAGAGGTAATAGAAAAATCATTTGAAACAGATAATGTGTCTATAAATACATCAGCAGGTTTTTACAATGATACTTATTTTATTGGTAACAATTCCGGTATGATATATTTATTTAAATTGGCCGAAGTAAAATGATTAAATCAAATCGATTATTTATTTTTATATTTTTTTTAAACTGCCTGCATATTTATTGTGAAGATATAAAGATTCTGGTTCTTCCTTTTTTAAATGGACTTGAAAATATCGAACTTAAATATATAAGCGAAGTTATTCCAAACTCTTTTAACCTGTTATTAGAAGGAGTGCCCGAGTATACAAGTGTAACATATTATGAATTATCAGAATATATGAAGGAAAACAATCTGGGCATAGGCGATTTTTACAACCGCGATACGCTTATGGCTATAGCAGCAAATTTTAGAGTAGATAATATTGTCCGTGGTGAATATTATGAAGATGACACATATACACCAAAGCGTTTGGAATTCAGAATAGAATACATAGAAATTGATTATGAAGAAGAAATACTTGATATTATCTACAACATGAAAATAGGCGGGCAGTCGGGTATTTATGCTCTTGACACTCTTGACACGATAGTCGAGACAATGCTGGAAGATTTCCTGGGCGTTGTAATGGAGTTTGCTTTTATAGAAGTTAAAACGGATTTGCCCTGCGAACTGTATATAGACAATGCTTTAATGGGCGTTACTCCATTCGAGCAGAAAAAATTAACCGCAGGGAAGCATCATATAAGAGTTTATTATGAGGGTGAGAATATAAGCGGTGATATATTTAACGATGAAATCAGTTTAGCTAAAAATGAAGAAAAGGAATTATCTTTTCAGGTATTTGTAGATTTAGAACTATCGGCTGAACTTGAATGTTCTTTATATCTGGATGATGAATATATAGGTGTAACTCCGTACGAAGGTAATCTTTTAACAGGAAATGAGTACAATTTAAAAGTTATGTATGAACAGGAATATTATTCCGAAGTTGTATCTGACAATAATTTAGATACAAGTAATAATCAAAACATTGCTTTTTATTTCCCTGTAACCGGAAGCATTAATATTTTAACAGACAATAATCCTGCAAGTCCTCTAAGAGTGGAGCTGAATGAATTACCGGAAAATATATTACCTTATTGTTTTACTGAAATGCCTCTTGGTAATTATGATATAGAAGTAATCGCCTATGATGAAGAACATGATAGAAGGTACATTTTCTATGAAGAAAATGTATATTTAAATCCGGATGAAAACAGAGATGTTGATTTAAGTTATATAAATTATGAAAAAAAGCCGGGTTATTGCCTGGTCCCGGGGCTTTCACAATTCTACAACAGGCAGCCTGTAAAGGGCAGAATCGTTTTAATAACATTTATAACTGGTGCTGTAACAGCAGGGCTCGCGCCGCTTATATCTTATATTTATAGAAAAAGAGTATATGAGCCTATGCTTGAGGATTTTAATGTAAATGGAACTAACAGCGGATATACAAGAATAGATATTGATGAAACATTTGATAATATTGATAAAATATTTAACAGTATGCTTATATCTGGTATTTCCACTGCTTTTACTGCTTTTGTATATTCTTTAATTGATGGCGCAGTTAATATGAGAAGGCTGAATACTATATTTAATCCACAGGATTATAATTAAGGGAATTTTTTTCTACTAAGTAATAATTCTACTTCACAGAAAGTAAATAAAAAGGTTTTTTATATTTTAATCTGTGAAATCAAATCCTGGGAAAGCTTAACCTATAAAAAGGATCTAAAACTGATTTTAATAATTATAAATCTATGTAATCGGTGGTTATAATAAAGTTAATACTCATGGCTACAACTATCCTGACACCTACCGATAACAGTCAGTAGGCGCCCATCCGTATAAACCGTTCAAATCCGTTGTTAATAAATTTACCTTATCCTCAAAAAAATTAATAATAAAAAAAAGTCTTTTTCTGATTTTGTCTGCTGTTATCTATAAGGAGCGTAAAAAACTTCGGAATATATAGTGTTTAAAAAGCTATATATTCCGTTGGTTAGGAGGCAGCCTGACCACAAACTAGTATGTGGTCAGGCTGCCTCCTATTCCTTAAAGCTTCAAGCCAGCGGAATAATTAATGTTTGACATATTGTATAACATAATATTATACTTAATATAGGAGTAGGATATTATGATAAAAATAAATATTAGAGAACTTACGCATAATTTTTCACATTACCTTAATGAAGTTAAGAACGGTGAAAGAATTACTATACTGGAAAGACACAAACCGGTAGCAGATATTATTCCGCATAATGAGAATATATCAATTCCTGGATGGAGAAGAGAAATAAAACGAAAAAAAATAGCTGGCGAGAGTTTTTCAGATAGTACGGTTAAGAACAGGGAATTAGATTGAGAGTATTTATTGATACTTCTTCTTTATTTAAAAAATATGTAGAGGAAAAAGGCTCGGGAAAATTGCAGAAGATATTAATTAATGTTACAGAAATTGTTATTTCTCCTATAACTTTATTAGAAGTAAATTCTATACTTGAACGCAGGCTAAGAGAAAAAACAATAAAAAATGAGGACGCTGCATGGATATTAAAAGAATTTAAAACAGATTTTAATTATTTCGGTGTTGCAGAATGGAATAACAATTTAGAAAAGGAATCAATAAAGCTAATACGTAAATATCAATTAAAAGTATTGGATGGAATTCAACTGGCATCCGGTATTATTTCATCATCTAAAATATTTATTACTTCAGATAAAAAACTTTATAAATTCGCAATTAAAGAGTTAGAGGAAACAGTATTAATATAAATTGTAAACATAATCTTCACCCCAGGTAAGTACTTTAACTTCTGATGTTAAGGGAATGTCATCCGCTTCCAGCACCCATTCCTATAGTATTCTGCTGCCTAAATTTCCCGGATCATAATCATGCCCCAGTTCCTGAATATGTCCTGGAATCATAACCACCGGTTTTATTACATTAATGCAGTTTCGAATTCCCGTAACAGCGCTTTCCATACCGGATTCGTTCACCCATGCATTTAATAATAGTACATCGACATTTTTTATATCCGGCAGAGTTTCAGATGTTTGATTATCACCCGTATGAAAAATCTTAATTCCCTGTTCTGTGGAGATTTCATACATTCTAACAGGACAGCTGTGTAAGCCGTCATAAACATTAATTTGCAGTCCCATTATTTTAATAGATTCTCCGCCGGAAACAGGAGTATTACCTAAATCCGAATCTTCCGCCGGAACAACAACATAACCGCTATTATCCATTATTGAATCTTTTATTTCCTGGTCCCAATGGTCAAAATGATTATGAGTGATAAATAAAACATCTATCTTATCTATAATTCCTTTTGGAAATATTAAATCGGACCAGGCTGTATTGTGATGATGGTGAGAAGCAAATCCCTTTATTAAATCAATGGCGAAAATAATTTCCGGTGTTTTTATAATAAACCCATGATTATAAAGTGCCCATATTCTAATTCCTGATAGCACTTCTTCATTTAATTCACTTTCTACCTGATTAAGCATAGATTGATAATAATTCACAAGGTCTGTCGAATTGCGGCTGTTATCATCTTTTAGAATTTCATCTAATTGCAATATTGCATTTTCCCGGACTTCAGGATCTTTTGAAAGATCATTTTGAATGCTTACAAACGAATATGTACCCTGTTCAACAGTAGTATTGCTGTAGCAGTTTAATAGTAGAGCGCAAATTATGGAAAGAATGATTATTATCGATTTATTTGTCATTTCTTTCAAATCCTTTATTAAAAAGAATTGAAATGCTGTTTTACGGTTTTGTAGCAGTAAAAGTACCAGTTCCAGGAATTCCAGCATAGGCCCCGCTCATAGAAGTATCGGAAAAAGTTCCTGTCAAGGTCCATTCATTAGCACCTAAGTTATTTAAGGTTACATCAGTTAATGAGCTGCCGTCTACAGTACCGGAAAATTGATAATTAACAGTATCTAATGTAAAAAAACCGTAAACCCAGTAATAACCTATTATTTCAGTTTGGCTTAATGTTACAGATTCCGTTCCAGCTAGGCCAATACCAGTACTAAGTGTAAAAGTAAAAGACCAGGTTCCGGAATAATCGGAGGATGCGCCCCCACCACCACTGCCGCTGCTTTCCTCACATGTGCTCAGTAAGCAAATAATTAATAAACTAAATAAAACAAATAAAATAAAATACTTCTTCTTCATATTTCTCTCCTT
>SDBV01001853.1_pt1 | contig 31690 bp, 27 predicted proteins | sample 2277081 | NCBI WGS metagenome assembly SDBV01 (sample SAMN10402039, study PRJNA504765) | marine sediment metagenome | isolation source: marine sediment core GS10_PC15, 223 cmbsf | place: Arctic Ocean: Southern Knipovich Ridge | collected 2010 | reverse complement strand
AAATCATAAGGATGCGATTGAATTTATTGTAGAAATGGCCGAAGAAATCGATATCAATCGTTACTCTATTCTAAATATTCATGGCCTTCTCTCAAATAACCTTCTCTTAGATCCAAAAGCATGTGGTAGATTGCGAACAATTCCAGTGAAGATAGGGAGATCTATTTATCATCCCATTGAAGTTCCCCAACTGATTGAAGAATACTTTCTACTAATTATTCAAAAGGCCAGCTCTATAAAAAATCCCTTTGAGCAATCATTTTTCTTAATGGTCCATTTGCCTTATTTACAACCATTTTTAGATGTTAACAAAAGAGTTTCCAGATTAGTAGGTAATATCCCCTTTATACGAGAAAATTTGAGCCCACTCTCATTTGTTGATGTACCAGAAACAGACTACATACAAGGACTCCTTGCAATCTATGAACTCAATCGAATAGAACTTTTTCGCGATGTTTTTGTTTGGGCTTATGAACGATCAGCATCTCTTTATCTGGCCACTCTTGAGGCACTAGGGCAACCTGATCCATTTCGGGTTCGTTATCGTGATCTAATACGTCAGGCTGTTTCAGAAATTGCTCAGCATAAAATGAATAAACTCGAAGCTTCTAAATATATTGCTAAATTTGCTCATAATAACATCTCTTCTGAGGATCATCATCGGTTTATTGAAGTTGTGGAAGTTGAAGTAAGCAGCCTTCACGAGGGAAATTTTGCAAGATTCAAGATCAAACCTTCTGATTTTTTTGCGTGGCAGAAAAACTGGAAGTGAGTTTGACACATTAAGAGTCGTCAGAGGAGAAGGCGGGCGCCTTGGGTGGGGAAGATGAGCTTGAGGCCAAGGTCGTTGTTGCGGTCTGTTAGCTCTTGGGCGATGCGGGTGACGGCATCCTCGTGTGAAAAGAGGTGCTGTTTTCGGTGGGTGACAATGATGGGGAGGTCTTGGAGGGATGTGGCGGCTATTTCTGCAAGGTGGTGCATCTCTTTCATCATCAGCTTGGTGTCGAGATGGCCAAACTGAGCTTGCTCTTCATCGGCATGGGGATAAGAGCATTCGAGAAAAATCCCTTTGAGCCTCTTTTCCTGGATAAGGGGAGCAATCCTCTTCCAAACCCTTGCTAGATGTTTCTCGTTTTCCATGAGATCCGAGGATGTATCTCCAAAATAGAGGACATAATCACCTTTGGACTCGACTAAAAAAGCAGTCGATGGGTAACCGTGGGGGTGGCTTAAGAGAAATGCTTCTACTTGCATGCCGGTATTGGGTACCGGCGTTGGTTTATGAAGCTCTAACCTGTGGTAGGTGTAGAGATGAAGAATAGGCTCCCGCCCCTCGCTTCCGTAGTTCGGCCAGATGCGCCCGTTAAAAATGAAGTCTCTTATGTTGTCGATTGTGGGGGGAAGTCCCATCAGGGCTTTAGATGAATCGATTTGAGAATTGACGACCAGGCCCAGAATGTGGTCGAGATGGGCATGGGAGATGAGGTAGGCTCGGATTTTGTTGTGGAGAATTTCGCCTGCCTGGGTAAGAGGGGAGTTGTGTGATTGGTTAGGTAAAGATCCCTTTTTAATTGCAATCTCGATCCCTTCAAGTAGAGAACCGGCATCAAAGGCAAGATATTCGTCGGTTCCAAGAGGGCCAAGAAGATAACCCGAGAGATTGGTCTCTTTGGGTCCTCCGTTGCACCCAAGAACAATCACCTCAAAAGTATTTCCTTCCACTACCCTAGCCTTTCCTTTAATTGAGAGAGCTGGGCCTTGATCCCCTCTGGAAGATGAGCCCCAAATTGGGAGAGGTAGTCTTCCATCTCACTCGCCTCTTTTTTCCATGCCTCCCGATCAATGGCAAAAAGAGCTTGTTTCTGCTCATCGGTAAGGGAGAGACCGGTAAAATCGAGAGCTCTCGGTTTAGGGAGAATCCCAATCGGACTCTTCTCTCCATTCTGTTCCCCTTCTGTCCTTTCGAAGATCCACTTGAGTACGCGAACGTTCTCTCCAAAGCCGGGCCAGAGAAATTTTCCGTCAGGAGATTTCCGGAACCAATTCACGGAGTAAATGCGAGGGAGTTTTTCGGGAGATGTTCTTTTCGTCATCGAGAGCCAATGGGCAAAGTAGTCTCCCATGTTATAGCCACAAAAAGGGAGCATAGCGAAGGGGTCGTGGCGCAGTTTTCCCAACTCTCCGGTTGCAGCAGCTGTTGTTTCGGAGGAGACGCTACATCCCAAGAAGGTGCCATGATCCCAATCGAAGGCTTCATACACCAAAGGAATTGTTGTCCCTCTTCTTCCTCCAAAGAGGATGGCAGAAATCGGGACGCCGGCAGGATCTTCCCAAGCAGGGTCAATAACGGGACATTGAGCAGCAGGAGCTGTAAAGCGGGCATTGGGATGAGCTGCTGTTTTTGGACTGTCAGGTGTCCATGGACTGCCCAGCCAATCGGTTAAATGTGGCGGCTTTTCTTTGGTCATTCCCTCCCACCAGACATCTCCCTCAGGAGAGAGAGCAACGTTTGTAAAGATCGAGTTTTGAGAGCAAGAGGCCATCGCATTGGGGTTTGAATCGTTGGAGGTTCCAGGAGCCACCCCAAAAAAGCCCGCTTCAGGGTTGATGGCATAGAGCCTCCCATCTCGCCCAATCTTCATCCAGGCAATGTCATCACCAATACACTCGATCTTCCACCCAGGAAGGGTCGACTGGAGCATCGCAAGGTTGGTTTTTCCACAGGCGCTTGGAAATGCTGCTGCAAAATACTTTTTCTTCCCCTCAGGATTGGTCACTCCGACAATCAGCATATGTTCTGCGAGCCATCCCTCGTCCCGAGCCATGACCGAGGCAATCCTAAGAGCAAAGCACTTTTTCCCTAAAAGGGCATTCCCCCCATACCCTGAGCCGTAAGACCAGATCTCACGCCTCTCAGGAAAATGGACGACATGAGTGTTTTCTGGATCACAAGGCCAAGGCTCTCTTTTCTCTCCTACCTTGAGAGGGGCTCCCACACTATGTAAGGAGGGGATAAACTCCCCTTCTTCTCCTAAAATGTCGAGAACATCTCCTCCCATCCGAGTCATGATTCGCATGTTGCAAACGACATAAGGAGAGTCGGTAAGCTCAATACCGATGTGAGAGATCTCAGAGCCAAGAGGACCCATGCTAAAGGGGATCACATAGAGAGTTCGTCCATGCATCGCACCCTTAAAAAGTCTCCGTAGCTCGGTTTCCATCTCCTTGGGTTCACACCAATTGTTCGTAGGCCCAACATCTTCTTCTTTTTTTGAACAGATGAAGGTCCGGTGCTCCATCCGAGCGACATCTTTTGGATTGGATCTGGCAAGAAAACTATTCGGACGCATCGCCTCATTTAAATGGATGAATGTCCCCTCTTTGACCATCTCTTGACAAAGGGTTTGGTACTCCACCTCGCTCCCATCACAAAGGTGGACTCGTGCTGGCTCGAGAAGCTCAACCATGTCGTGGATCCAAGCGGCTAATTTCTGGTTTTGTAGAGTCTCAATCATTTAAAACATCGCCTTCCTTTTTTTGAATTTGTCGAGATGTTCAAGGGCTTTTCCGGTTCCCATACACACGGCTAAAAGAGGATGGGGAGCGATGATTACAGGAAGACCAGTATCTTTTGTTAGCGCTTTGTCGAGTCCTTTGATGAGAGCTCCTCCTCCTGCGAGGACCATTCCCCGCTCAACCAAGTCCGCAGAGAGTTCAGGCGGACATTTCTCAAGAGTGAGACGGACACACTCCACAATCTGTTGGATCGGCTCGGCCAAACACTCCCGAATCTCAACTGAATTGATCCGCTTAGTAACAGGGAGACCTGCAACTTGGTCACGCCCCCGCACTTCCATCTCCAGCTCTTTGTCTCCAAGAGGAAAAGCGGAGCCTATCGTGATTTTGATCTCTTCAGCTGTTCGAGGGCCAATCATCAAGTTGTAGGTGCGCCGCATGTAATTGATGATGCACTCATCAAACTCATCACCGGCTATTCTAAGCGAGCGAGACTCGACAATCCCCCCAAGAGAGATAATCGCGATCTCTGTTGTACCACCCCCGATGTCGATAATCATACTGGCAGCAGGCTCATGAACAGGGAGATCAACTCCGATCGCAGCAGCCATTGGCTCTTCAATCAAGATCACCTCTTGAGCACCGGCGTGGAGAGCAGAATCCTCCACAGCCCGTTTTTCCACTCCTGTAATTCCTGATGGAACGGCAATCAAAATTTTAGGCCGAAAAAGACTTCGGGTAGGAGTTACTCGCTTAATCAGGGCCTTCAACATCCCCTCAGCGATTTCAAAATCGGCAATTACCCCATCTTTCATCGGACGGACAGCGTGGATTTTACGGGGGGTTTTCCCAAGCATCGCCTTCGCTTTATGCCCAACGGCAAGAACGTCATTTGTTTGAGCATCGACAGCAACCACAGAAGGTTCGCTGAGGACAATCCCTTTTCCTCTTACATAGACAAGGGTATTGGCAGTTCCCAAATCGATCCCGATATCATTCGAAAAAAAGTGGAACACTTTATCGAAACGGGAAAAAGCTTTGATTCGTGCTTCTTCTAGGAGAGCTTTAAATCCTGGATGACTCTTTTGCATACTAATTTCTTTTATCTTTGTAACCTGAGTTCGATTTTGATCTCAGGTTTTGTAAGGAGATCCAGGAAACACCTCCCGGATCCTTACGGTTGTAATAGTTCTAAGACTTCCTCCCACGTGAGCTTAGAAATGGCCTCTTCATCAGAGCTGATGATCTTCTTCACAAGCCCTTTCTTTCTATTTTGCAGGTTGAGGATCTTCTCTTCAATGGTGTTTAGCGTGACGAGTTTATACGAAGAGACAGATTTTTTCTGCCCAATTCTGTGTACTCGATCTGTCGCTTGATTTTCTACAGCCGGATTCCACCACATATCGTAATGGATCACCGTGTCGGCCCCTATGAGATTAAGGCCTGTTCCTCCCGCTTTTAGGGAGACGAGAAAAATAGGAATATTGGGGTCTTCGTTAAAACGATTCACAATATCAAGCCGATTCTTACTCGATCCATCAAGATAAGCAAATGGAACCCCTTGGGCATCCAAATCCTCTCGCAAAATCGAGAGCATCTTCGTATATTGACTGAAGATCACTGTCTTGTGCTTCCCTTCAATTAAAGTTGGAAGCAAGTCCATCAACATATCGTATTTGGCGCTATCTCCTACCTCGATCGTATCTTTGGCAAAAATCGCCGGATGACAACAAATCTGTTTGAGTCGAGTAAGGGTGGCAAGGACGTGGATCTGGATTTTCTCAAATCCCTCTTTTTTCACCAATCGAGAGAGTTCCGCCTTTGCTGAAGCGGCGTACGATTGGTAGAGTACTTTTTGGGTATCAGTGAGATGGCAATGATAGAGAATCTCAGAAACAGGGGGCAGATCATCTAAAACATCTTCTTTCATACGACGCAAGATAAAGGGAGCAACTTTTTTCTTAAGAGAATCGAGATTCCCCGCTTTATCTCCTGCATGCCCCGAATTCCGGATGTACTTTTCAACAAAACGGTCGAAGGTGCTAAGAAGCCCCGGCATAAGAAAATCAAAGAGACTCCAGAGTTCTTCCAAAGAATTTTCAATCGGTGTTCCTGTTAAGATGAGCCTATGAGCTGCTGAGAGACGCTTGACCGACTTGGCATTCCGCGTTCCTCGATTCTTGATATGTTGCGCCTCGTCTAAAATTGCATAGTCAAATTTCTTTTTCTCGTAGATCTCAATATCTTTCTGTAAGAGATTATAAGAGGTAACAACGACTTGATAATCATTAAAATTTTTCAGGAGCTTTTTTCTCTGAATCGGGGTTCCATCAACTACGAGGACCTGAATTCCAGGATGAAATTTGTGGAATTCCTCCTTCCAGTTGTAGGTAAGAGAAGTTGGGCAGACGATAAGAGAGTGTCTATCGGGGTTCTCATTGAGGTTTTGGGTAATGGCGATGATCGCTTGCAACGTTTTTCCTAGCCCCATGTCATCGGCAAGGATCCCAGAAAGATGCATTTTCCGGAGTCTTTCGAGCCACTCTACCCCTTCGATTTGGTAGTTACGGAGGGTGGCCTGGATCTCTTTTGGGACCTCTTGCGCCTTGAAATCAGTCTCACCCAAGATCTGCTTTTGGATCTGGCGGAGCTTTTGACTCATTGAAAACTTCACAGGGAGTTTAGAAAACTGCTTCGCGTTGAGATTTGTCAAACTCCAAAGGGGTCGCTCTTCAACACAGTTATCGACACTTGTCAATCCGATCTCGTCAAAAATCTGGATAATTGGAGAGATTTTCTCGAGATCGAGGACCAGAATGCGGGGGATCTTGCCTTTCTTCTTACCTTTTCCAGGTGCTTTTGATTGAAGTTCTAAAAAACGCCTTTTTGCAGCTATACAGTCCCACAAAAGATCGAGTTTAATCCCCTTGAGGTAGCCATCTACTTTGAGTTCAACTTGGTAGGAATTGATTTCTGGACCCTCTTTCAAAGAGAGCTCAAATTTCGATTCGTCGTAGATAAACTGGTCGGAAAGGTTCTCAGGACACTCAAACTCAATCCGGTCTTGGAATTGGGGGATCACCTCCGTCATGAATTCAACTATTTTCTTCTCGCTTTTAGTTCGGTAAACCCCCTCTTTTTCATCAAAAAGGAAGTCTTCGAAAATCTCTTCCAACAGTTTCCGCTCTTCAACAAGATTGCGAGCTAAAATCCCCTCCTCCCCCACAAAAAGGGAGACCTTTTCAAAGTCCATCTGCCCGTGAGCTGCAGGAATTTCAACCTGGTCGTAAACAAAGTACATCGTAGCATCGAGCTCTCCGTCTAAATAGTGGAGAACACATCGTCCGCGCACTTCTTCAACACATGGAAGGGTGACAAACGATTCCAAAAGCGAGGTGTTTTCCACCTCTGCATATTGTCTGAGAATAGGAAGAGCATTTTCAATAAACGTACCGAAAAGGGACTCTGGAATCGTAATTTCCAGCAACCGCTCAAGCGATCTGAGATGGATTCGTTTGATCTTTGGAGAAAATCTGTGGTAGGTATTTCCATAGACAATACCGGGCTTTGTCGATTCGAAAAGAGCCGCTACTTCTAGAGGGACTCTCTCCTCATCGACTTGAATGCTAGGTTTAAGCAGAAAAGTGGGTCCCGGAGCCTCTAAATACTCCAAGACGAAGTGGATCTGCGCAGCAGAAGTGGAGAAATAGAGAGGCTCTTCGAAGTTCTGGCAATAAAGAGCGGGGATTGGAACTTCTTTCTCGCCAGGTGAGAATATCCCTTCTGTGACGGCAAGATCGTAAGCTTTTGCAAGGAGAGTCCCCACCTCTTCGTATTCCAGTTTAGCAATTCTCCCAAGCCTTTCTTCTTGCTTCTCGGTGCATTGCGCCTTCTGGACGATCATTTTGAGCAGTTCCTTCTCGATTAAAGAGAATGACTGATAGGTGAAGAAAAATCGCTTTCCACTAATTTGAATTGGCTCTCGGTACTTCAAAGCATCTAAAAATACCTTTATATTAGGAATATAGAGAGGCTTGGAACGAGAAGGGAGGCGGAGGGCAAGCTGAAATTCGGGTGTTTTCTTCGGATTGTGTCTCTCCTGAATATGTGGGGAGAAAAGGATCAGGAGTTCGGCTCGATCTTCTTCTAAGATCCCTGGAGCTAAAAAGAAAGGGGAGGCTCCAAGTTGCTTTGCAGCCCCAACGTACTCTCTGAGGACCTCTTTTTGGTATTGGGCTCCTTTTCGGGCATCTTCTTTCGATGCAGCTACTTGGAGAGTTTCTTGTAGTTCTTGTTTGACTTCCTCATCGATCTCCTCATTAGTCTCTAAATCGCTTCCTTCTGAGTAGTCTACGAGGATCTTGTTGAGGTTTTTTTCGAGAAAATAGAGGAGGGCGGCGATGTGGCCACAATCATAGGTATAGGTACAGTCACAGTTGGAATCGACTGCAATCGACTCGATCCGGTCGATCTCGATTTCACATTCGTACACATTCTCGAATGCCCCTTTTACTCGGGCGCTCAAACGTACGGAGTCTATGTCAAGTTCGAGGATTTTCGCTCCTAAAACAGCCTCTTCATTGAAGAGCTGTTTCCCCTCTTTTAAGATTTGCGTTGAAAAGTCTTGGCGCAATTTTCGAAAATTCAGCATCAATTCCCCGCTCGATTCAGTCCCATGTGAAAGGATCTACTTGTACTGATTTGCCCCCCCAATTGCAATCAAAAACTTTTGTGTTTATGGAAAGCTCAGGTTGAGGTGGTCTTTTGGATGAATTTTCGTCCCACTTGGAGGACCTTGCTCTGTTCACGATGGAGAAGGGGGTTGCAGAAAAACGGGGGATGGGGGTAGAATTTTTCCTCATATGCGGGTGTAGCTCAGTGGTAGAGTGTCACCTTCCCAAGGTGAATGTCGTGAGTTCGAACCTCATCACCCGCTTGTAAAAAAATGGATTATAGTGCGGGTGTAGCTCAGCGGTAGAGCATCACGTTGCCAACGTGAGGGTCGTGAGTTCGAACCTCATCACCCGCTTTTGTAAAATTCTTGTGCGGTTTTTTGGGGTTTGGTGTTCTTTGTATAAAAAAATTTCCCAAAAAACCGCCTTTCGCATAAGGCCTTATGATGGTAGATCTTGAGAAAAAAACGTATGAATCTGATGGATTTTCTGTAGAAGCAATAGAGGAGGTTGGATGCCGCCTTTCTCTGAGAGTTCTCGTAAAACCCGTGCAGGCCCAAAAGGCCTACCAAAAGGGGGTCAAAGTAGTCAACAAACAGATCTCGATCCCTGGATTCCGGAAGGGGAAAGCCCCCTCTGCTACCGTAATCGGCCGCCACAGCTCTTATGTCGAGCAAGAGTGGAAAGAGATCCTGATCCAAGAGGCGTATCGGGGAGCTCTCGATGCAGTTGAGATCTATCCGATTAATAAAGAGAGCATCGACCGTCCAAAAATCGTCAGCTGTTCCCAAGAAGAGGGAGCTGTTGTGACTTTCTCCTATGAGCATTACCCGAATGTCCCCACCATCGATTTTACAAAACTCTCCCTCCCCGAGATTGAAAAAGAGACGATCTCAGAGGAGAGAGTAGAAGAGATCCTCGAGCAAATTCAATCGGCCCATGCTACCTGGGAGGAAGTTGAAGGACGCTCCGTTGAGATGGGAGACCACGTAGAAATTTCAGTTGAAACGACGAGTGATGACCCTCCAAAACCCCTCCTTAGCCATAGACGTCTAGAAATGGCAGAAAAAAAGATGAGCCCTTGGTTGATCGAAATTCTCGTAGGCGCTGAAATTGGAGCGATAAAAGAGGGAGAGACCCAAATCGATCCTGAAGCCGACGAAGAGGCAAAAAAGAACTTTCAACCAGCTTCTGTGCGTGTAGAAATCCATAAAATCGAGAAGCCGACCTACCCAGAAGTCGATGACGAGCTCGCAAAAAAAGCGGGCGCCGACTCAAAAGAAGATCTCCTCAAAAAAATCCGAGATGATCTAGAAGGAGCGGCCCGTAGCAACCAAAAACAGAAGCAAATCGAAGCCCTCGATGAGGTACTTCTTGAGACATACCAGTTCGCTCTCCCCACTTCTCTTGTCACTGCCGAAAAAAAAGAACGGTTGGAGAGAAAAATCGCACAACTTAAGAGGGACAACTTCTCAAATGAGGAGATCCAAAATAAGAAAGAGGTGATTGAGCAAGATATCGAAAAGGAGGTGGATGAGTCTCTTCGCCTCTACTTCCTCAACAAAAAGATCCAAGAACAAGGAAAGATTCAGACAACCCAAGAAGAGCTCAACCAAGAGCTGCAAGCCCAGATCCAAAGAAATCCTTATCTCTTTCTCCAGTCCCAGAAAGATCAGGCTGCCACCCAAGAACTCCTTTCAAGACTTGCCTCCTCTCTTGTCCACAAGAAGACAAAGGAGTATGCACTTGCCCAAACCTTGGGCGAGGAAAATTCTTGACCTAGACCCCCCCGAAACATACACTCCTGCTATGATGAAACCTAAAAATGGAGAGGCTGGATGACACTTGTCCCTTATGTTATTGAAGATACAGGCCGTGGCGAAAGAGCCATGGATATATATTCCCGTCTGTTAAAAGACCGGATTGTCTTAATTGGCCAAGAGATTACGGAGGCTCTTGCCAATGCTGTTATTGCCCAACTCCTCTATTTGATGTCTGATGACCCTAAAAAAGATATTCAGGTCTTCATCAACTCTCCAGGAGGATATATCACCGCTGGACTCGCGATTTATGACACCATCCGCTTTCTTGGGTGCGATGTAAGCACATACTGCATCGGGCAGGCAGCTTCTATGGGGGCTCTTCTTCTTGCGGCAGGAACAAAAGGGAAACGGAGAGCCTTGCCTCACAGCCGGATCATGATCCACCAGCCCTCTGGAGGAATCATGGGAACTTCAGCAGATATCAAGCTCCAAGCAGATGAGATTCTCCGTTTGAAACAAGCTCTTGCTCAGATTTTATCTGATTGCACAGGGCAACCTGTAGAAAAAGTCCTCCGTGACTCAGAAAGAGACTACTTTATGAGCCCCCAAGAGGCGATTGAATATGGACTGATCGACGAAGCCATCTCTTCAGCTAAACAAACGTAAGAAGCCATGACAAAAAATCCAAATGGGACGAAAGAACCGGCAACCTGCTCATTTTGCGGACGGACAGAAGAAGACGTCCAGAAGATGATTTCTGGACCAAGTGTTTATATCTGTGACAACTGTGTCCGCCTTTGTACGAGCATTTTAGAGAAAAAACCTCCCGGCAAGGAGCTCAAAGTCCTCAAACCCGTCGACATCAAGGAGAGGCTCGACGAGTATATCGTGGGACAACATGCAGCTAAAAGAACCATCTCTGTTGCCGTTTACAACCATTATAAGCGGATACGCGCCCTTTCAGAAAGCAGAAGCATCACCTACAGCAAATCCAATGTGATGTTGCTCGGTCCTACTGGCTCTGGGAAAACTCTCATCGCAAAAACTCTAGCAAAGATTTTGGATGTCCCCTTTACCATTGCCGATGCGACTACTCTGACCGAAGCGGGCTATGTGGGAGAAGATGTGGAGAATATCGTCCTCAGACTGCTCCAAGCAGCTGATTACGACGTTGCAAGAGCAGAACAAGGGATCATCTACATCGATGAGATCGATAAGATTGGCCGTACTACTTCAAATGTCTCCATCACGCGCGATGTTTCCGGAGAAGGGGTCCAGCAATCCCTTCTCAAAATCGTTGAAGGGACAATAGCAAGTGTCCCTCCCAAGGGGGGGAGAAAACACCCTCAGCAAGAGTACATCAAAGTCAACACTGAAAATGTCCTCTTTATTATCGGAGGAGCCTTCGTTAATCTTGAGAAAGTGATCTCGAAGAGGTTAGGAAGGAGCACAATAGGCTTTACCGACCTGAAAACGGGAAAGATCATCGATCCAAATGACAAAAACCAGCTCCTCTCTCAGGTAGAGCCAGAGGATCTTATCTCCTTCGGAATGATCCCTGAGTTTGTCGGGAGATTCAACTGCATCGTCAATTGCAACGAGCTCACACTCGACGATCTTGTGAAGATCCTTACCGAACCGAAAAATGCCGTTCTGAAACAATACAAGGAGCTTTTTGCTGAGGAGAACACCTCTCTTCATTTTACAGAAAAAGCGTTGTATGCTGCAGCGAAAAAAGCGAAAGAAGCAGGAACAGGAGCACGAGCTTTGCGGATGATTCTTGAGAATCTCCTCACCGATTTGATGTTCGAGGTCCCCTCAGACGACACGATTGCTGAAATCTACATCGATGAAGAGACCGTTGTCAACGATCTCCCTCCCCAAATCGTGAGACGCGGCTCCTCGAACGAACAAATTGCTTAATTTTATTAACCACCAGAGAGGCACAGACTAGACTTACGTCATTTCACTACAAATTTACGTAAATAATTTTACCACAGAGGACTTGAGAGAACACAGAGAACACAGAGAACACAGAGAACACAGAGAACACAGAGAACACAGAGAACACAGAGAATCATTTGAGTGTAACCCAAATCGGTTAAAACTCATCCTACTTCTACCCAGGAAGTTAAATCTTTACATAAAAAAGCACTCAAGGTATCAATTTTTATTTGCGGACAAATTAGATAACCAGGAGTGCAAAATGAGTAACTATGCAAATCAAGAAAGTTTGGAGCAAACTATAGCAGAAGCTAGAAGTAGCAGTGCTCAACATGAGCATCTATACGGACATATCGCCTCCAATCAAGAGGGAGTTGAACGACTGGCCGCGTAGTTTTAACTGATTTGGGTTACACCCGAATCATTTGAGTGTAACCCAAATCATTTTCTTTCTCTGTGTTCTCTGTGTTCTCTCAAGTCCTCTGTGGTGATATTTTTACAAAAACTGAGGAGAGAATGAAGCTCGCCAAACAGATTTGTGAGAGGTTGTTTGAGGCAGGGTATACCGCCTATTTTGCTGGAGGGTGGGTGCGCGATCGCCTCCTTGGGAGGGAAAGCGATGAGATCGATATCGCCACAAGTGCTCCCCCAGAGGTCATCCAAGACCTTTTCCCCAAAACGTTAGCTGTTGGAGCACAGTTTGGCGTGATTGTCGTTGTGCTGGAAAGACACTCCTTTGAAGTAACCACCTTTCGGAAGGACCACCCCTATTTTGATGGGCGCCATCCTGAAGGGGTCGACTACTCCACCCCTGAAAAAGATGCTGAGAGAAGAGATTTCACCATCAATGGGATGTTTTTCGATCCCCTTACAGAGTCCTTCTACGACTATGTGGAAGGAAAAGAGGATCTAAAAAAAGGGATTATCCGGGCAATCGGTGACCCAGAGAAACGGTTTGCTGAAGATAGGCTCAGGATGATTCGAGCGGTTCGTTTTGCCGCCCGCTTCGACTTTACAATTGAGAAGGAAACAGAGAACGCCATTGAGAGACACGCCTCAACTCTCTTGCCTGCTGTTTCAGTTGAACGGATTTGGCAAGAGTGGGGGAAGATGAGCGCCTACTCCCATTTTAACAAAGCGATACGTACTCTACATCGGCTAGGACTTCTTCCCACAATTTTTCCTAGCCTCAAAGAAGTTACTGTAGAGGAAATTGAAAATCGGACGAGGGCTTTCCCCTATTTTCCTCTTGAGACTCCCCCTATTGTCTACTTGTTGGAACTTTTCCCAGATCATTCTTTAGAGAATATCCTCTCACTGTGTGACTTTCTGAAAACCTCAGGGGAAGAGAAAAAGCTCGCTACTTTCTTCAAACAAGGGGAGAAACTCATAGAACATACCCCGGAGAGGCACCTCGTAGCCCATTTTTATGCCCATAAAGAGGTGGATCTCTTCCTGAACATCCAGGGGGCAAAAAGGCAGCCTCCTGAGAGGAGTCTTTTCTTGGAGGAGCACATGGAGCAAAAGAAAATGCTCCGAAAAGCGATTGAGAGAATCCAAAAGGGGACACCCCTGCTTACCTCCTCTCATCTAAAAGAGGCGGGGATCACTCCTGGTCCTCTCATGGGAAAACTACTCAAGGAGGCAGAGAAAATCGCCATTGAACACAACCTAAACGACCCTCAAATTCTTCTAGAAACCCTAAAGAAAAGCCCCCTCTGGCCCTCATGAAAACCTTGATCAAACGACCCATCTGCTACTCGCTACGCCTATTTGATCTTCTTCTAAAGTTGATCCATCAGAGCTCTACCCCTCAAATTCCTCAAAAACTTCTTCTGTGTAATGGAGCCCACTTAGGAGATGTGATCCTCACTACCTCTCTTCTCCCATTGCTCAAAAAGTCATATCCTGAAGTCAAAATTGGAATGGTGGTAGGGAGCTGGTCCTCCTGTATAGCAAAAATCCATCCAGACATCGATTGGGTACACGAAGTTGACCATTGGAAGCTCAATCGCTCCTCTCTCTCCTTTTCTAAGAAGATTTTTCGGTATTTTTTCACCAAAAAAAATGCACTGAGTGAGATCCGAAATATCGGCTATGACACTGCCATCGACTGCTATTTCCACAATCCCAACATGGCTCACCTCCTATGGAAAGTAAAAATTCCGACTCGCATCGGCTTTGCAAGCTGCTTTTTCGCCCCCCTTCATACCCACACACGCCCCTGGAGCCCATCTGATAATATTCCTGCCCCCCACTCTATTACCTCCTTGCTTACCTTTTTACCCGGAATGATAGAGGAACTCCCTTCTTATAGTTCACAAACAACAAAGAGGGAAAAATCTATAGTGATTCACGTGGGAACAGCAAATCAAAGACGTCTGTGGCCGACAGTAAAGTGGAAAGCTCTTGTAAAGCGACTTATTGAAGATGGGGACAAGCTGATTTTAGTTGGGAAGGGTCCAAGAGAAAAAAAGATCGTTGAGGAAATTGTGCATGATTATCCTGAAGTACAAAACCTTGTCGACAAACTCTCTTGGGAGGAGTTTCAAGCTCTTATATCCAAATCCCAACTTCTTATAGGGATTGAATCTATGGCTGGACATGTTGCTGCATCGGTCGGTACCCCTGCCGTTCTTCTTTATACAGGGAGCAACCCAAATAGAATCTGGTCTCCTCTCTCAAACGTACCTCAGAGAATTCTTACTCACTCAACTCCCTGCTCCCCTTGCTTTAGCAGCTGCCCTACCATGCCGTGTATCCGCAACATCTCAGTTGATGAAGTACACCAAGCAATCAGAGAGTTGAAACAGGAGATTATGAAGACCCCGAAATAAGAGGGAGGGGAGATGAGTGTTTCTTTTGGGTTTGCTCTTGTTTGAGGGGAGAGAAAAGACTACAACTTTTGCAGATAGGATTTTGGTCATTTGCCCGGATTTTTCTAAAAGGTTCGCTACTCCAGATCGTTTGGAGATCTTGCTCGAAGATGTTTCCCAAATCGTGAGCGGCAAATCCAAAAGCGCATGGAGTTACAGCTCCGTTGAGTCGAATATGGATCCCTTTTAAGCGCAAGGGACAATACTGCTGGCGGAGGTTGTAGAGACGACGCACCCCAGAAAATCGATTGAGAGGCGTGTTGATCTTTAGAGGGGTTTTTCTTTTTAGAAGTCTCTTATACAATTTGCGTTCATCCTCTAGATCCAACGTTCTATTCGCCTTGTTCGCACAAGTATCCAAACGAATCAACTCGATAAAATTCAACTTCAGCTCTTCTGCAAATTGGACAATCTCCTCGATTTCGTCAAAATTCCCTTTGTGGACGACGGTGTTGATTCCCAATTGGAGAGAGGAGTGAGTGGCCTGCTTTAATTTACTAACATTTTTGAGAATGGAAAGAAGCTTTTCCGAAAATACGTGTCCTACCTCTGGCTCATCAACAGGAGAACGAACATGATCAATAGAGATACGAAACTCATCCAATCCAGAAGTTAGGAGCTTCCGAATCCTCTTCTCATTCACTAAAAGAGTCCCATTTGATGTTGTCTGGATCCAAAACCCGTGAGCTTTTGCATAATGTACCATCTCAAAGAACTGTGGATGGATCAGCATCTCGCCATACCCCCCAAAACTCAGCACTTTAACCCCTTTTGGAAGGCGATCTACAATCGCACAAAACCGTTCATAGGGCATGATTTGATTCCCAAAATCAATTGTTTCCCTTTTGCACATCTTGCAAGAGAGATTGCACTTCGTACAAATCTCAATGTCTGCATGTTCAGGAAGTTTAGGACTTATGAAGAGGACGTTGCGTACATAACGTCCGACTTTTTGGAAGAACATGAAACCATTCCTTTAAGTAAACCGGTTCTGTGAGTATTTTTTGCTGCCAATCGGAAAAAATAAAAACCGACAGATTCTGCATTAATTAAATTTGCAAGAAAAAATCCCAAACGACCTAAGCTAGAGAGAAGAAAAGGTGCAGGGAGAAGAGCCAATCGGAAAAACTTCATAAAGGTGTAATAACGTACAACTGGATTAGGGAAATATTTGCTTGCTAAATCAACACCTTCGCGTAAGAATATTTTCATTTGTTCTCGACCATTTTCCAAAACCCCTTTCATATATTCATTGAAGAGATGTTCTTCTTTGTGCCAAACAATACATTCCGAAAAACTGCCAATCTTCCCACCCTCATCGTAGTATTTCGCCCCAAACACAAATTCGGGTATGTGCAAAAAAGTCTCGTCAAAGCCTCCCCTTTTCCAAAACAGCTTTCTCTCAATCGCTGAGTCATGAAGATCAAGACATTCAGGAGGAAATGAAGAGTGTCTCAGCCATCCTTCTGCTTTTGCAGAAAGGGAGTCTGTCGGAAGCACTTTATACACTCCTCTTACGCACAAGAAGGTGTTTTTCTCTAAAAACTGCAGATATTTCTCCAATAACTCTGGAGGCATCAAACAATGAGATTCGGTAAACAGCAGCCACTTTCCCTTCGCTTGCTCCGCTGCAAAATTTAAAGCCTTAGTTCGATTCCCCTTTTCAGAGTGTGGGAGATGAAAATGAGGAAAAGTCTCTTCAAAAAAGACGAGCATTGAGCTCTCTTCAGCAGAAAGGTGCTGATAGTTTGGGAAAAAAATCTCATACCGATCTTTCGAGATGGTTTGATGGAGAAGAGAATAGATATGCGGTAATAGAACCCCCTTAGGATGAGAATTTGAGATAATCACACTTACTTCTGGTTTTTCCATAAATCTCCTTCAGATCTACCCCTCCCCTTTCTCACACTCCCTATGCTATTGAAAGAGAGAATTTTCTCCAAGAAAACCTTCGGAAGAAAGGGGATTAGCTTCTCGCTTGTGGAAACGCCAGAAGTTTTGGTAGGGGCCGGATGTTTGCATGAGGTCTTGGTGGGTCCCTTGCTGGGAGATCTGGCCCTGGTCTAGAACGTAGATCTTATCCGCGAGTTGGATGGTTGAGAGGCGGTGAGCAACAAGGAGAAGGGTTTTCTTGCCCTTTAGGTGAAGAAGAGCTTCTTGGATCTCCCATTCTGATTGGGAATCGAGATGGCTTGTTGCCTCGTCTAGAACAAGTATGTCTGGGTCTCGGATGAGAGCGCGAGCAAGGGCAATCCGTTGCTTCTCCCCTCCAGAGAGGCGATACCCTCTTTCTCCTACGATAGTGTCATAGTTTTTGGGAAGTTTTTGGATAAAAGAGGCGGCTCCTGCCATTTGAGCTGCTTTTACAATTTCTTCGTGGGTTGCTTTTGGCTTCCCGAAGCGGATGTTGTCGCATATCGATTCGTGGAAGAGGAACGGGTGTTGCGGGACAATTCCAAAAAGGGAGCGCCACGACTCTTTGGAGAACGCGTGGATGGGCTTCCCATCCATGAGGATCTCTCCCTCGGTAGGGTCGTAGAGCTGCATCAGAAGGTGAAGTAGAGTTGATTTTCCTGCTCCCGATGCACCGACAAGGGCACAAAAACTTCCCTTGGTGAGGGTAAGAGAGATGTTTTGGAGGACGAAGTTTTCATGGTGAGGATAGGAAAAGGAGACGTTCTTCCAATCGATAGAAGAGGTGAAAGTAAGGGACTCTTTTTCTCCTTGCATTTCATAGGAATTGTCTAAATCAAGGATCTCTACCATTCTCTTCAAAGACCCCCTCTGAGATGCTATTCGCCCTCTTGCCTCCATTACTCTCCTCAAGGCGTTTCCTAAGCGATGAGTGAGTGTGAGGAAGGTAAGGAGATAAGCCATGGAAAACCCTGTTTCATCTTGCAAAAAGAAGACTCCAAGCAAAAGGGAGGCTCCGACGATTAAAATTCCCAAGGTTTCGGTAAGAGAGGGGACAAGTGTATGCCATTTTTTCACTTGGTAGGCGGCAAAGGCAATCGACTGTAAAATTTTGTTTGTTTTATAGAGTGTCTCCTCCTGTTTTTGGTGGAGATGGAGAGTTTGGATCCCTTCTAAATTTTGGGTAGTCTTGGCAGTTAGCTCCACCATGTGTTTGGTTTGTACTTTTGAAGCAGAAGAGATCTTCCCAAGGAGTGTTTTTTGGGCAAAAGCGACAAGAACCAGAAGCATCATGATCAAGAGGGTTAAGGGGAGAGAGATCAAGCTCATGAGGGTGAGATAAGTCACGATCATGAAAAGAGACGCAAGGGCATAGGTCCCCTCCTCGAGAACTACGGGGAAGAAATGGGGAGGTGCCGTGGCATAATCGATTAGGTCACCTGACTTGTAGCGGCTTACCTCGGAGTAGGGCATCCGGAAGATCTTCTCCATAATTTGCAACTGCGTTTCCGATTGGAGTGAGTAGGTCAACGCTCCAGACCTTTTTTGCCCGAGGTAGATACAAAGGCTCCGCAACACCTGCAACCCAATCGCTTCAAATAGAAAATAAAAGAAAGGGTCAGACGTTTTTGGGAAAAAAGAGAAGAGCTGGGAAGAAGCAGATCCGCCGATCGCAGAAAAGCACCCAAGAAGAAGAGTAAAGGAGAATCCTTCAAGCAATGCACCCCCTGTAAGAAAGAGGAGGGTCATACAAAGATCCGTTAGATTTTTCTTCCCCCTTATCCAGAAAATTCTCCAAAGGGGCGATTTTCTCATTTTTCTTAACATCTTCTACAGTCTACGGGGTTTAAGAGTTTTTCCCCAGTAGCAAATACTAAAGAAAAATGAACCCAAATATAGGTACGCAAGAGCCCTTGGTTGAACTGCAACGCAAACAGGGACACAAGAGTGGAGAGGAGAAATCCAATGAGCAATATCGGATCTTGAGAGTAGCTTCTTTTAAGAAGGCGAAAAAGGAAAAAGAAGGCAGTAGTGAAAGCTCCTGCCCCAACAATACCTAAGCTTGCAAGTAGCTCTGTCGCTACATTCATCGGTTCAAAAAACTTCAGAGGGTTGAAACAATCTTTGTAGGCGAGAAGATCATCGGGAGGAAGATGAAATCGGGTGCTCCCGTCGAGCCATGCTGAAAAGAGATGAGAGGGAACACCACCTAATCCAACTCCAAACAAAGGGTGATCGCAAAAGATTTTCCAAGCGTTTTCAATCCCCTCCCACCTCTCGAAAAAAGAGTGGTGCCCCATAAATCCTGAAAAAAAGAACTTCAAGAAAAACTGGGTCAAAACGGCAGGAAAGAGAACGTAGAGAAAAACACCTCCTAAAAGAAAAAAGCCAAAAAAACGGATGAGGCGTCCTCTAAGGTAGGAAAAGCCCGGGGTCCAAATGAGGAGAAAAAGGAAAGGGAAGTAGGTAAAAAGGGCCGAGGTTGCTGTTGAGAGAAGAAAGAGGAGATTGACAGTCAAGACAACCGGAAAAGAGACCCTTTCAAACAAAAAGAAGGAGCGATTTGGATCTGCTAGATAGACATAATTGATGAGCATCACAAAAGGGGTCATGTAGAGGGCGTAGTAAGAGGGTTCATACGCAAAGGCATTTGTCCGGACAAGGGAACCGAGAAAATCTTGCGTCACAAACGGCTCTCGAATCCCCACAATCGAAAGGGCAAATTGCAAAGCTGCATAACATCCAACTCCCAAAAAAGAGAGAAAATAGAGGCTCCAGATCTTCTGCAAATCTCCATACCGGACTAAAAGATAGGGAAGAAAGAGATACCCTCCTAACGTGAAGGCTGTCCAAAAGAGGAAAACGAGACAACGCCCTTTATAGGGGGAGAAGAGAAACGAGAGGGTAACCGAGCCTAAAACAGCAACCCCTCCCCAAACCATCTCCTTAGAAAGGCGTATAAGAGAGAGCCGGATTGAGAGAAGTGATACAACGAGTAAAAGAAAAGCTATGAGGTTATTAAACCTCACAGTCACCCCAAAAAGAGGAAGACTGAGCTGGTCGGCATGGAGAGTGAAGAAATAGAGAAAAACCACCACTGGAAAAAGAGAAACCCCTTCAAACAGAACTCTAGAAGGATGTTTTTGTTCTCTTGTGAGAGTCGTTTCCATGAGAAATGCTATTGTTTCAGAAGCCAGCCTGAAGGAAAATGGGTGACGGGGAGTCTAACGGGGCTTCTGTTGTATCTCCTTTCTGGATACTGTAGGGTAAATTCGGGATGGTCGGCAAGGAAATCCTCAATCGCATTTAGGGGATTATCCCACTCCCAACGAGTTTTTCCTCTAGGGACATCTGCCAGGCTTTTCTTGAAGCCGTCGGCGACAACCAGGTAAGAGCCTGGTGTAACAAGAGGGGCGAATTGCTCGAGTTCTTGACGGACGTGGTGGTAGGAGTGGTTCGCATCTAGGACAACGAGAACCGACTTTTTCCCTTTAGTAAGTGAAGCCAGCTTCTCATGAGTGGCCGGAGCAAGTGAATCTCCATCAAGGAGAGTGATCCATGGAAATAAAGGGTGATTTTCAATAGCAGTCCGGTTTTGTGGCCGGAGATCGATGTCGATCCCGACAACACTCCCCTTCCCATTCAGCTGACAAAGGGAAGCATAGAAAAGGAGAGAGCCTCCAAGGGCAATTCCTGTCTCAATGACAAGATCAGGCTTTAGCTCCCAGAGAACTTCTTGCATCCGAAGAAGATCCTCAGGGAGTTGCAAAACAGGTCTTCCAAGCCAGGAGAAGGTGTAGTGGTAGCGAAGATTCCAACCCGCTTTTAACCAAAGTTCGGACAGAAGTGAGAAAGCCTCTTTGGAATAGAGGGGGATCTCTTCATCTTCAGTGGTGAGAGTTTGGGTTGTAGTATCAATCGTCCACTTCATGCAAAAAGGAGCTGAGGGGAGGGTTGTCCAATTGAGAAGTAGTCAAACCCTTTTGCTCTCATCTCAGCAGGCGAGTATTGGTTTCTCCCGTCAAAAAAGGCCCGCCCCTTCAGTTTTTCGAGAACCTTATCAAAATCGAGAAAACGAAACTGCTTCCACTCGGTCAAAAGGGCAATCGCATCGGCATCTTGTACCGCTTCAAATTCATCATTTACAAAGCAAATTTGTGGAGAGGAGGGAAGGATCTCTTTAGCGCGGACCATAGCTACAGGGTCAAATAGCTTTACAAAAGCCCCTTCCTGGAGAAGTGAGCGAATCAAGACAAGAGAAGGAGCCTCTCGCATATCATCGGTTCCTGGTTTAAAGGAGAGCCCCCAAATCGCAATGGTTTTCCCACTCAGGCCCCCTCTTGTAGAAAAATAGTGATGGATTTTTTTCCCAAGGAGTTGCTTTTGCTTCTGGTTGACCTCTTCCACTGCATCAAGAAGAAGAGTCGAACACTCTCGATTCCTCGCAGTAGCTCTAAGAGCCTGGATATCCTTGGGGAAGCACGACCCCCCATACCCTACCCCCGGATAGAGAAAGGAATAACCAATTCTCTGGTCAGAACCGATCCCTTTACGCACTTTGCTAATATCAGCCCCTACCTCTTCGCAAAGTTGCGCCATCTCATTCATAAAGGAGATCCGAGTAGCAAGCATCGCATTGGCCGCATACTTCGTCATCTCTGCCGAGAGGGGATCCATGAGAAGGATTCGATCATGGTTGACGTTAAAAGGAGCATAGAGCTCACGCATTAACTCCCCGACTTCTGGATCATCCGTCCCGACCACAATCCGGTCGGGTTTCATGAAATCATGAACAGCATCCCCTTCTTTCAAAAATTCTGGATTCGAAACAACAGAGAAAGGGAGGGATTTTCCCTGCTTTGCAAGTACCCCATCCACAATCTCCGCTACAGCCTGAGCTGAACCAACTGGAACGGTCGATTTATTGACGATGATTTTGTGCTCGGTCATCTCCTCAGCGATTTGAGTTACTGCTCTCTTGAGGTAGGAAAGATCGGCAGAGCCATCTGCCCCCTGGGGGGTGGAAACAGCAAGGAAGCAGAGAAGGGAGGAGGCCACTCCATACGCATAGTCGGTGGTAAATTCGAGACGACCAGCTTGGACATTGCGCTCGACAATTTCCTCAAGACCCGGTTCGTAGATAGGGATTTTTCCTTGCTTGAGTTGTGCGATCTTCTCCCTATCGATATCGAGGCAGATCACATGATGGCCCACCTCAGCAAAACAGGCTCCCGTCACAAGCCCCACATACCCTGTTCCCACAACCAGAATCTTCATAGAACAAAGCAGGATACCCCACATCTCATAAAAATAGAAACACCATTCTTGAACTTGGGTGCAATTAAAAGTGGAGCTTATATCGATAACTTTACTCAGTTGAGCTAGGTGATCCTATTTAAAGACTTAATATATAGTAAAGGCATCGCTCCCGCGATGCTCTCTGGAAAACGTTGTTTTATATCAAATATTTTTAATGAAAACGTCCTGAATATCTATTGGTCATCAGAATTTTCTTCCGAATCAGAATTAGCAAAAATGCTATTTGAAGTAGCATTAGATGAACCTTTTGGTTCTCCTTCTGATATGGTAAAAGTGGATTCCTCAGATCCTAAAGTAATCTCTATTTCTGAACTTGAACCAGCCTGGACTACCATTTCTTTTGGAAGTCCCCTTCTTGCTTCATCCCTAAGCCAATGTTTCATTTTTTTAAAAATTGCGTCCTCCTGAGCAACTGATATTGATTTTAAAATAGAGGCTGAAACAATATGACGCGAGAACCATTTTTTTGACTGTCCAAATGTTGAAGATCTCACAAACTCTTTATCTCCAGTCAAACTCTTTTTCAAATCTTTCACTATTAGTTCATCAATATTATTCCATACCACAACACTTTTAAAGTTATATTTATTCAAAGTTTTTAATTCCATAGAAACAATGATCTTTGCTGCAATCTTTGAGATTTCTATACACACATCTAACCCGATTTCATGAATATCCACCTCATTGTTCTTCTTAATCTCCTTGAATCTTAGTTTTTTAACCCCTTTGAGATCGACATCTACGATTTGATTTAATGTATCAATATAATCCTTCTTCACCTTTGCATCTATGTCAAGTTCTTCTATCACACCCACAATCACCCAAACTCTCAATAGATCCATCGGATGCTTATTAACAGGATTGAAGAATTTTTCAAAATCAACTGATTTATTGCCCAGATATCCAAAATTTCCAGAATCTGGGAAATTAATATTTGGATTCACCTTCTCAATAAGTAAGTCGTTTTTAAAAGATTGCGATTTTAGTTTAATATCCCTAGAAGGAGGAATTTCTTTAGAATACAAAACACCCTTTGTTGAAAATTGATCATCCTTGTTTTTTGCTCTCAAATATAACGCGTGCCCAATTCCAAAGGCAGGTCCCAAGTTCAGAACACCTAAAACATCAGATGCAAGCTCTTCAATACATGACGGAAAATATGAGACAAAATGCTTATCTACTTTCTCGTTTTCATCTAACCTTTTTTCTAATTTTTCGCTCAGCTCTTGAATGAGACCAGGTATTGATCTTAAAAAATGATGCCCTCCAGCTTCGTGTCCAATAGAACTCCATGCTTGAAGTCCAGTACTACTCAATGAAAAAGGTAGTTTGACAATGGTAACTTGGTGATTCGAAAAATCACCGAAAATCTCTTTATCTAATCCCTTAGATAAGTAATAAGTAAACGGAACTTTTCCCCAGGCGGCAATGGGTTGTAATGTGTTTTTAACGAGATTGCCTATTTTACTATCTAATACCTCTTGATGAAGAGTAGTGACAATCGCTTGAAATGCTAAAAGATCTAGATACGCTGCTTTATTATAAATTGGATAGTTTCTTTGTAAAAGAGCATCGATTATTTCTATAAAATATTTTGCTTGCCCGGCTTTTTTTTCGTCACTCAAAAAAAACATTAAAACCTTCTTCACCGAACTGTTCTAAAATACTAATCATAGGTCCAAGGATGTGTTTTTCCTCGCTTTCAGTAAGTGCAGTTTTTATACCTCCAAGGCTTTTCAAGCCTTGCATGATGTAGTTATAGTTTTTTTTGAATAAGCTGCTGTGACAAGAAAAATACACAGACATTGAATTCTGCAAAGGATTTACTTTTCCACTCATATTACCTGCTCATATATTAATACTTATTAATTATATTTTTATTTTTTGAAAATATGTAGTTGAACTACCGTTTCGAAACGTGGATCATCTCCCACATGATTTTGCACGGTAATAGACCACTGTCCTTTGGAAGCCAAACCATTAAGAATAGCCTTTTGTTTTCCAATTTCATAGAAGCTAATGGGCTTCTCCTCTGGAAAACTTAGATTTTGAAGAGCTTCCCAGTCGTTCTTATTTTTTTCTAGAACCTCCATTTTTTTCTTTGCAGAAATAGAATCTACAAAAATTTTATCATTCGCGACTTCACCAATACGAATTGGTTCACTCTTTTCTAGCAAAGCGTAAATCTCTGCACTAATTATTTGTTCATTTTCTTTAAAAAAAATAACCCTGTTTTCGTTAGATCTTGCTCCACAAATATATTGGAATTGACATATCCTCATTAAAAAACTCCCTCGAATTTAGTTGCCAACGCAGTCATTTTAACAAAATTCATCAAAAAAAGTCAAGGAAATTTTCCATTTCCCTCTTCTAAATGCGAACACATACACCTTTTCAGGAAGAAAAGTGTTTTCCTATCCTGTTTTCTCTTTTTTTGATGAAAAACTTGTAAATATGCACCGTTGCATGTAAAAAACAAAAAACAGGATAGGCAAGATGGGAAGCCTATTTATCTCCAAAAAATGATGAGGATAGCCCGTGGGAAAGAAGGTTTTAGTAGCAGGAGGAGCAGGATTTGTTGGCTCCTATCTTTGTGAAGCTCTGCTAGAGAGGGGCGATCATGTCTGGTGTGTCGACCCCTTTCAATCGGGAAGCTATGAGAACATCGCCCCCTACCGGGACAATCCCCATTTTCATGTACTCCACCACGACCTCTCCTTCCCCCTCTACCTGACAGTTGACGAGATCTACTACCTCTCTCCCCTAGAAGAGAAACCCTGCAAAAAAGCGCTCACGCAACTACTCACCCTCGCGCAGAAGAATCAAGCCCCTCTTCTCATCGCAACAAAAGAAGGAGAAAGCCTCTCCGAAGACCCCTTATTCAAAAAATATCATATCCCGATCAAGTTGGCTCCCATCCCGTCTCCCTACGGCCCTCGTATGTCACTCAAGCAAGGGAATCCCATCGCCGACTGGATCCTCCAATCACTCCAAACAGGCTCCCCACACACACTCCCACAACACAACACCGGCTGCTACATCTTAGACATCGTCGATGGACTCATCAGACTCATGGAGTCTCCAACCCCCCTCTCCTTCGACGCCCTCCCCAAAACCCCTACTGAGCAAGGCTACACCCAGACTCTCCGCTACTTCCAGAATCTCCTCCCCGCACGATCCTAACCGCCTCCTCGTACGGCTCCTCATGCAAATCAACAAAATCTTCTTTCTCATAGTCATAACTGCAATAATAGACAAGATTACCTCTTGCCATGAACATAAGAGTTACATCTTCTCCATCTCTACGTCTGTGATATTCATCTTTGAATGTAATCATCAACTTCATATTTTCGATAGTAAAGGGATAGTTATGGAGATAGGGCCGGATTTGTTCATCCCTGTTAAACCTCTCAAGATAACCTTCCACTACTTCCACATAGAGATTTCTGGCCTCGTTGACACTGAGCTTCGCAAAAGATAGATACGTTGCATTCACTTTCTTAACATCATCCATCATGCTGCCTCCAGACCCAATTAGACATAACCCTTTAGTTTTTTTTAGTTCTTTGGCATAAGGGTCAGAAATTCCATGAGATAAGCGGATATACTCAGGCTGACGTGTATGACATGAAGTAAAAAAAAAGCACAGAAATATAGAAATAAATTTAAATACCATGTTCTCTACGATATTCCTTACCTAAGTCTTTAAGTTGTGCTCTGTAAGTACCTCCCAAGAAGAAGTGCTCTGCAAGAGGGTTTTTGGTGGTGGGGTCGAGGAAGTGGACATTATCAACCATACCTACTTTTGTCTTAATATATTGTAATGGGCTTGTCAAACTCACACCATCATATTTGCTTATATAATTTTGTGCATCTCCAAACAGACCTTTAGGTATGATTGTGGAGGCCTCAATCCTTGTCGTTCTAAGGGGAGATGAGGTATACTTTTTGGCATGAGTAAATCGATTCTTGTGACTGGAGCTGCCGGCTTTATCGGCTTTCACGCTGCCCTTGCCCTTAAGAAAAGGGGGGACCGAGTGGTCGGCCTCGACAATTTCAACGACTACTACGACCCAAGTCTCAAAAGAAGACGGGCCGAAATACTGAAGGAGCACGGAATCGATGTTGTAGAGGCTGATATCAACAGCCGAGACGTGCTTGAGAACCTCTTTTCCGTCCATGCTTTTACCCACCTCCTACATCTTGCGGCGCAAGCCGGAGTCCGCTATGCCCGAGAAAACCCTGAATCCTATCTGAAGAGTAATATCGACGGCTTCCTTGCCATTCTCGAGACTCTCAGACACCACCCAAAGACAGATCTAGTCTACGCCTCCTCCTCTTCTGTCTATGGAACAAACGTGAAAGTCCCCTTTTCTGTTACCGACCGGACTGATCACCCTGCTAATCTCTACGCTGCCACAAAAAAGAGTAACGAACTAATGGCCTACTGCTACCACCACCTCTATGGCAATCGGATGAGAGGCTTACGCTTTTTTACGGTTTATGGTCCTTGGGGACGCCCTGACATGGCACTTTTCTCTTTTACGGAAGCGATTTCACGAGGGAAGCCAATCCACCTCTTCAACAATGGAGAAATGGAGCGGGATTTCACCTACATCGATGATGTAGTAGCAGGGACACTTGCCGCGATCGATTGCGACGAGGAATATGACGTCTACAATCTCGGAAGCCATGAGCCCGCTCCTCTTCTCACCTTCGTCTCTCTCATCGAAAAAGAGTTGGGGAAAGCAGCGATCAAAGTCTTTGAGGGAGAGAGTAGCGGTGAGGTAAAGACGACCTGCGCCGATATCTCCGATGCCCAAGAGAAGCTAGGGTATGCACCCAAAACTTCTTTAGAAGAGGGCATCAGACATTTTATCAACTGGTACCAAGAGTACGCCTAAGCAAACTGCTTGAAGGCTTGTGGGAGAGCTGCCGTAATATCGGTTGCGACCATGCAGTAGGCTGTTGTCTCTTCTGCTGCAATCTCACCGGCAAGAGCATGGATGTAGACCCCTAAAATCGCCGCCTGAAAAGGGTCCTGAGTTTGGGCCAAGAAAGCCGAAAGAATCCCTGTCAATACATCCCCACTACCTGCCGTTGCCATTCCAGGATTCCCCCTCGCACATACATGAGGAGAAGTTCCGGGGTGGAAAATAAACGTGGGGGCCCCCTTTAAAACTACAGTAACCCTTTTCTCCTCAGCATATCGATGGGTTTTTTCTACTAGTTCCGAGATGGAAAGTTTTGTCTCGGCATGGAGAAGACGGTGCATCTCCCCTTGGTGGGGGGTGAGGATCGCCTTTTTAGGAAGGGGAATTTCGTGCTTAGCCAAAAGGGTCAAGGCTTCTGCGTCAAGGACACAGGGTTTATTGAGTTCTGGGAGAAGGCGCTGCAAGGTTTTTTCTGCAGCCGATGAAGTCCCGAGCCCTGGCCCTATAAACGTCGCAGAGGCCCGCTCCATCCCCTCTAGTATAGGGGCCACTCTTCCCGGATGATACCCTTGCCGGATCACCTCGCACGGGGCAGAAGCAAATTCCCCTTCCATCCCTTCGGGGTGAAAAAGGCGGACAATCCCAGCTCCTGATCTAAGAGCTGCAAAACAGGTCATCACGGGGGCTCCGGGCATTCCTGGAGAACCTCCCACCCCTACAACGTAACCAGCTTCGTACTTGTGACGGGTACGTACAACTGGTGGAAAAAGAGAGCGGATGAGAGACTCATTGATCAATCTCCCTTCTTCTTCCGCCTCATCGATATACTCGGCTCCAAGGCCGAAGTCTAGAAGGGCGATCTCCCCAACGTAATTCCACGCATCCCCGAGAAAACACCCCACCTTTGGGAGACCCAAAAACAGAGTTTGCTTCGCTTTGATAGCAACTCCCCCAATCTCCCCTGTATTTCCATTGATTCCAGAAGGGATATCGATCGAAACGATGGGAAGACCAGATTGGTTGGCTGAAAGGATCATCTCTCGGAAAAGACCTTCGATCTTCCCATGAAACCCAGTCCCTAAAATCCCGTCGATCAGAAGAGTTGAGTCGTCAAAAGAGATCTGATTTGGTGCGCTAACATAGACAATCTCTCCTCCCCCATCGCAAAACCGTCTGCTCTGGAGTTGGCAAAGAGGAGAACTCTCCTCTTGAGGAGAGAGGGCAAAAGCTCGCACAGTAAATCCCCCCTCTTGCAAGAGCTTCCCGGCGACGTAGGCATCTCCCGCATTGTTTCCTCTACCACAGAGGAGGACAATGCGTGGCTTGAGGTGAAACCTTCCAACAAACTGCTGGATTGCCTCCGTAATTTTTCCCCCCGCATTGAGCATAAATTGCTCTTCAGAGGCCCCTTGCTCATAGGCGAGATGCTCGATCCGCCCCATCTCTTTTGCACGCACAATCTTCATATGCCCGCACGATCCCGCATCACGAAAATATTGTCAAATATCCAGTGTGATCAGGTCGATCTAAATCCCCGGAATTCAGAGAAAAATTCGGTAGTCAACTTTGAAAAATTTAGCAAAGCGTTTAGCGATTTCCTTTCCAATGGGTCTCTTTCCATTTTCCATCTCACTAATATGGTGTTGGCTAACCCCAATAGCCTCTGCAAGCTCTCTTTGCGTCACGTTCTCTTTAAAACGAGAACCACGAAGAATTTGTCCACCTTCAGAATGCCTTCTGATATCCCTCTTAGCTGCTTCTCGCCAAGAAACAGCATCGGTGTTTTTAGAAGACTTCGCACCTCTCTTAGTATGGTGCGTTTTCGTGGGTACCGGCATAATAAACCTCTATAATTTGTATTTTTTTATCCACCACTGTCCAACAAGCTACATACGTAGGCCTCCCATTTTTCAAGTGACAATGGTAGTTACTTCCTATTAGTTTACCAAAGTTCTTCCAGTCCTTTCGAATAGGACCGCTTACTTCCATCTGTTTGGTTAAGCGGTCTAAAATAGCCTGAACTTTTTCTGGCAGCCTAGCCCTTTGCTTCACAGCTTTGGCAGTAAGATCGACTTTCCAATTCACGATCTTCTCCTTTACATAGCTTCATTATACCATTTGTTGGTATTATTTCTCAAAAGGGTTGATCTCATCGGACTCTTCGTCGGAGTAGCCGAGGGGAGGGAGGATAAAGAGAGTTTGGAGGGTGTCGAGGTTGCCGACTGTGGGGGTAGCTTCGAGTTCATAGGTGTAGGCTCCCTCCTGGAAGGGAAAGATATGGGTGACCTCACCAACATGGAGCCCTGCAGGGAAAACTCCGTCAAGACCTGTGGTCACGAGCAAATCACCGATGGCCAAAAGTGGCTCTGTAGAGAAGCTGGCATCATAAGAGCCCCCTGTGACAAGATCGCGAGCGGGCCCCTTGCTATCTGAGAAGTCGTAATTAAACCCAAGGCCTCGCAAGGTTTGGTTGACACTTCTCCAAAGAGGAGCCCCTCCCCCTTGCACGATTCCCTTTGCTAAATACGAAGTCGTGTCTTCTTCGGAAAAGCGCCCATTTAGCAACTCTAGAGCCTCTAAGCCCTTCTTTTGCTCTTCCCCAGATAAGGGGAGGTCTGAGCGTACCTTCAACTGCCTATAGAGAGATTCGATATTTTCCAGGCAGTAGATATTTTGTGGATTTCCTCTTACCGCTCGTACAGAGGGTTTCACAGCAAGATCGGTGATGAGGCGCACTCTCGATTGCTTTTTCCCCGCGTAATCAATCACCCCTACGACAGATCGCCCAAAGACAACAGGGCTATTTTTCTCGACTTTTCCCTCTATTTGCCCCACATCAATCCATAAAATACTCGACCAACTGGCAGGATCGCGGTAAATCACCCTAGCTGGAGTTAGGGTACTATCCGCCTCTACGAGCTCTTGTTGCAAAAGAGCTCGCAACTTCCCAATCTCTAACCTAAGAAGGTGATTTTCCCCTTCAAGGCGTTCTAAACTCGCAGCTTGGTCAGAAGGAGTAGAGAGGACCCATGCTGGAGAAAAAAGGGCTATTACCTTGTGACGTATCCCCTCAATAAAAAACGTAGGGAAAACCAAGAGGAGCAAAAGAGATGCTCCAAGCAAGAGGTATTTTCTATAGGGAGCCTGCCGCATAGAGAATCCCTCCCGTCTCTTGAATGGCGTTTGCTACATATTCGAGATTTTGGTCATTGAGGCCGGCCACATTGATCCGCCCATCTCCTAAGAGATAGATCCCAAACTCTTCTCGGAGCCGTTCTACCTGGTTTTTTTGCAAACCGGTATAGGAGAACATCCCAAGCTGCTGATTGAGAAATTCACATGAAATCGACCGGGCCGAAAGAGCCTCGACAAATCCTTGCCGCATCTGCCGAATTCTCTCACGTATTCCTTGAAGTTGGGCTTCCCACTCTCTTCTCCTTTCAGGATTGCCCAAAATGTGTTCCACAATGCGCGCCCCGTGACAAGGAGGATTCGAATAGATCCCTCTGATGATCCGCCTGATCTGAGACCCAACTGCTTTCGCCTCATCAGGGCTGCTAGAAACAGCATAAACGGCTCCCGCCCTCTCAGCATAAAGACCAAAATTCTTCGAATGGGAGACCGCAACCAAAAAAGAAAGATCTTTCTCTAAAAATCGCCGGATGCTTGCAGCATCCTCATTGACTCCAACTCCAAACCCCTGGTAGGCAAAATCGAAAAAGGGGAAGAGGCTCCGCTTGCGCATAATCCCAGCGATCTCCTCCCACTCATCAAACGAGGGATCAAAACCGGTAGGATTGTGGCAACACCCCTGGAGCAAAACCACACTCCCCTCCTCCATCTCATGCAGAGCTGCAAAAAACTCCTCGCGGAGAAAAGAAGAGGTCTCCCGACTAAAATATGGATAGGTTTTTACCTCTAAACCAGCAGCTGCAAAAATCGTCGCATGATTCCCCCAAGTGGGGTTCGAGAGATAGATCCTTTTAGCTCCTGCTTTTCGAAGGAGAGCTCCGCCCACATGTAAAGCCGCTGTTCCCCCAACAGTCTCCGCCCCATAAATTGAAGGGCTTACCCCCTCGCCAAAAACCAACTCTTTCGTAAGATCAATGTAGGGTTTTGATCCATCAATTGAAAGGTAATCTTTACTCGTTTCCCCTTCTAAAATCTCTTTCTCTACCTCTTTCACAACCGGGAAAATCCATGGTTTCCCCTCCTCAGAGCGGTAGACCCCAGCACTCAAATTCACCTTCTTCTCCCTAGGATCGGCTAAATACTGCTGGATCAACCCAAAAATCGGATCCGCCGGCAACTCTTCAAGATGGCCAAAATACGACATACATTCTCCTATATTTTTCCAAAAAATTGTACCTTCTAACGCCATTGATCACCAGCACAATCAACTCGTTTCTTGCTAAAAGCGGGGCTCGGAGATGCTGGTACTTCACATACGGATAAATCTAGAGTGGTTAGAAGACGTCATAGTAGAAAATCAAGGATTTACTATTCCATTTTTGGTAAGTTAACTATCAATAGATTCAGCTATTGGGCAAAAGGGGCAGGTGAAGTGTTTCCCCCTTGATGCTAAACTCAATCTACCAAAGGAGAGCTATTCCAGGGGCTTTTCACTAAAATGATTTGATAGAAATTGAGGCATATGAGACAAACTCTTTGTTTGAACTGCAACAAGGAGTTATTATGGTTTCAAAAACCCAGAATTATAAAGATTTTGAAAAAGAAATAGACATCCAACA
>SDBV01001852.1_pt1 | contig 31701 bp, 48 predicted proteins | sample 2277081 | NCBI WGS metagenome assembly SDBV01 (sample SAMN10402039, study PRJNA504765) | marine sediment metagenome | isolation source: marine sediment core GS10_PC15, 223 cmbsf | place: Arctic Ocean: Southern Knipovich Ridge | collected 2010 | reverse complement strand
CCATGACCCTGACCCTGACCCTGACCATGACCGTGACCGTGACCCTGACCCTGACCATGACCGTGACCGTGACCCTGACCCTGACCCTGACCCTGACCGTGACCGTGACCCTGACCCTGACCCTGACCCTGACCATGACCAAAGTTCCCTAAGCATTACAGGATTCATTTTTGACTCCTAGGTAATTGCCATTTAACTTTGATAATATCTAAAATAGCTTCCCGATTCAAGATTACTTCTTCGTCATCTGGATAAGGTTCCACTTCATCAAAATTACCACTTTTTACAGCATCAGCCCATCTACCAGTATCAGCAATCCAAGCACAATCAATAACAACTAATTCTTTATTGAATACTTTTGTTAATTTACCAGTATAAATCATTGTTATTGTTCTAATCAGATAATTTTCACCAATTACAAGTGGACAATCCTTCAATGTTTTAGTAGTAATTTGTTTTTTCTGTTTAGCCAAATTTTCTACTTCTTTTTGAAGCTCGTCAAAGCTCAATTTATTTAAATCTTTTTTCATTTTTTCCTCCATTTTTATTTAGTTCTGAATTGTTCTCTTTCTGGAACTTTTTCAATTCTTCTTCCATCTCAGAATTAATCTCCTTAAGTATCGTTTCTTTGGAGACATTTGAAATTGTTGTTGAACCATCTAAATCTCCTGTTCTTATTTCCCAAAATTCGTTATAAGGAACTTTATAAATTTCAATTCTTATTGCCATTTTGTACTCCTTTGTTTTCTTTTACGACATCCTTAATATGAGGATTATAAACATCACATTTTGTGCAGTGATATTCTCCTTTTTCATGTGATTCATTATTAAGTTCACAATCCTTTTCAGTTCTATAATCAACAGTTACAACTCTTTCACCTTCAAACTTTTTATCACAATCCTCACATTCAAATTCTTGTGATTCGTCATTACTATCACTTGAAAAAGATTCCCAATCTCCACATTGAGACTTACAATAAGGACATAATATATAATAACTATCAATTTCCATCTTCATCTCCTGATACGCTTTTGGCATCTTCTTGGCACTCTTTACTTGATTCTTTTATTATAATATGTTCTTTCAAATTCACCCCATATCTAAAAACTTCTAAATCTTTGATGACACACTCTTTTATATTCAACCAACCTCTTATAGAACATAAGCATAATGGACAAATAGCAATCATATTACAATGACCTTCAACTATTTTATTTTGTTTTTGTCCGATAGAATACTCATTAAATTGTCTCCCAAAATCATATGTTTGGAATTCCAGATTTTTCACTTCTGATTTACAGTGAGGACATTTAATATCTACTCTAACCCAATCATATAATCCCATTATTTATTGCCTCCCTTATTAGGTGCAGTTTTTGTATCTTTGTCGAACTTCGTTCCAATAAGTCCAGCATCTTCAATCGCTTTTCTAAAGTTTATTATTTCCTCAATCTTTTCTTTACTTAATTTCATTCTTTTAATACCATCCCCTGTGTGTCAGCAACATCAATAATCTTATATCTTTCATCCTTAAAATATTCATTAAAAGCTCTTTTAACTCCAGGACAATCAGGATTATTATAATCGTGCGAAATAATACGACCGTATTGTACCATTCTAGGATAAAAGAATTTTAACGCTTCAAAAGTACAATCATACATATCTGTATCTAAATGAACTAATGCAAAATCTTTATCCATAATTGAAGATGCGGTTGTTGGAAATAAACCTTTATAGAAATAAACGCCACTATATTTTTTAAGATAGGCTTGTACACTTTCAAGTGAAGTATCATTAAGCCAACCTTCTTTAACTAAATCTTCTTCTTTTGGCTTTGGTAAACCTTCAAATGTATCAAACAAAAATAAATCTCTACGTCCTTTCATTTCAGCAAGTATCTTCGCAGAACCGCCCTTATATACACCAACTTCTGCAATATCACCTTCTAAACCTTTCACCGCCTTCATTGAAGAATAAAGCGTAAACTTTTCATCATTATCCATGTTGCAGGTTTCTTTTACTTCTCTAAGTAAATCTTTAAAAATCTCATCATATTTTAATAATTCTCTTTCATTATATAATAAACTACGATCATAAGAATAATTATCAAAACTTAGTTCGTCAAGTTGTTTAATTATTTCAATGTGCATACAACTTCCAATATAAATTTTATTTTTCCTAGGTACTAGTTTAAATTCAGGTAGTGAAATTACAGGTACACCAAGAACTGTTGTGTCCCATTTCTTTTCATTATTATCATAAAATAATAAATTCTCTTTATCCATGCCTTTTTCAAGTAAATTCATTAATACTCGTTTACCTGAACTTGCAGCACCAAAAATAATACTTGACCGATTACGTCTTAGTTCTTTCATTTCTTCATAAGCAAATTCATCATAATCATCCATCTTTCTTTACCTCTTCTTTATCTTTCAAGTCATCATACTCTTTCCATGCCCTACAACAAGAACAATCCTTTTCAAAGTCAGGACATCTTTTACCCCAGTGATCTATCATTGCTTCTTCAACTTTATTCATTTTTTCGTTACCTCTTTTTCTATTTTATTTTTTAAAAATTCCATTCCTGTTATTCTCCATTTTAATGGTTTATCTTTCTCAAAATCATTTACAAGTTTACTTTTTTGATATTTTATGTCCTCATTAATCCAAGTTATAATCTTATCAGATTCGCAAAGGGTTGAAGAAGAGTCAAGCAATTCTTTATATTTGTTTGCAAGTTCCCCGTATTGATGATTCCTTCTTTCGAGTTCAGCAACTAACTCTTCTTTCTTCCAGTTATGTAATTGTTTATTCTTCATTTCTTTTTCTCCTGTGACGTATTTGATTTAGAATGGGAAGCTAACAATCCAAATAAAACAAATATCACTCCACAAATACCAAATATTAAAGGATAAATAAAATAATTGATTAATATTGAAGTTCCAATTATTCCCCACCCAAAACCATAAACCATTGGTGGTAAGTCTTTATCCATTATCCACCTCCGAGTTCGTAGAACCGCTAGATTGAGTAATCTTTTCATGAACTATCTCTATTAACATTACACTTCCAATAACTAAAAATACTAAAGGAAATAAATATAAAATATTATCTAATGAATGCAAAGTTCTATCTCTTATTGAAATAACAGTAAAACCTAAAATGGAAGTTATTAGGGTTAAGATTAATAAAAGGTAAAATGGTTTCATTTGGCCACCTCTTTAGTTTGAAGTAATAATTTTGGGATAAGTCTAGGATCTAATTTTCGTACCAAAATAAATTTAAATAATTTATTTTCAGATTCAAGAGCAAGACAACGACGTTCTAAATTTACAGTTTTTTTATTCATTGAGGTTTTGATTATGTTTCCTAAAGAGGTTTTGTTCTTTTCCATATAATATCCTATAATATCATACTATATAAACGTTTGTATCCTGTAAAAAGGATAGGGATGAAAAGAGTGCCAGGTTTTAGACTGGAATCAAATCACCCCTCATTAAAAAAAGAAGAAGGGCTTCTATTTAAATTTAATTAAAAAAGAAGTTTAGGAATTTTGAACCGGAAGCAGTTTCGTTGATAGACATTGGAAGTTCTTTACCAACAGCATCTTTCACATTTGTGATTGATAATGCTTTAATAAATTTTTGATAATCGCTTTTGTCTCTTTTAGGATAACCTAACATTTTTCCATCAAGATCTTCTTCCATACCAATTAAACAGCTTGGACGGAAATCAATCTTTTCTTTGACATTATTAGCTTTTTCAACTTCAACACTTTCAACAATTTCTCCTGTCACTCTCAGTCTGTGCACTTTGCCATCTTTAGCTTTTGCATACCCTGATTTAACACGAACCACTTCAACAGTCGCAATTTTACATTTTTCCAATCTATATTTTTCAAAATCAATTAAATCTTCACGAACACTATCAGATTCTTCAATTGTAGATGGATCAATGTCTAATATTTCTAGACTTGATTGTTCTTCATTTGTCATTTGTTTCTTTTTCCTCCTTTCAGCTTTTTTGAATTTAATAGATAAATAATAATTTCTCAATAAGATATATAAGCCGAAGAAAACAAAAAAATCACCAATAGATAAGTATATAGTGCCTTTTTTAATTTCAAATGAATATTTGTCAGATAATAAATAATAATTGATTTCTGAAGGCTCAGAATAGCCAAAATGATGGTCTGTGTCTAGAAAGTAGTCTGCTTTTACAGGCATTCTGCCATCATTCGAGATTACTACTTGATGATTCATAAGCCCACCAGTTAAAACGAACATCATTCCAAAAATCATATAGATTGTATAATTGAGTTGTTTTATTTCATATTCTAAGTTCATTTTAACATCTCCTCAAATTCTCCTTCTTTGAAGCCTGCTTCTTCAATTTCTTCTTTTGATGGTTTAAATTTTAGCTTATCTATTTTGGCTACCTTGGTAACCTTGGCTACCTTTTGAAGAGATGAAAACATTTCATTATTTATATTATGTATAGGTGTTTCAGATTGCGTCTGGTTCTGAAGGGGTAAATAGGTACCAAAGGTGTCCAAGGTGGCCAATTTTTGTTTTTTGTAATCTTCTCCAAATATTTCCTTTTTATCTTGAATACTAGTAATTTTTGTGAAAAGAAGTCTATGTCTTGTACTTCTATCATTTGGATTTAAGACCTTCAATCGAATATCTGAAAATACTCTCCCATAAAATTTAGTAAGTTTTGTACCAAATCTTGTTTGATCCTTTCTCTCACCCCAATTCATATAGCCAAACAAATTTTCATCCTGTTGAATGTATTGAATAAGTTGCTGTTTTGTTATTGCTTTTTCAGGTGAATGACTAAAGGCTAATTCAAATAAGGCTTTCATTTCATGACTTTCGTCATCCCCCCCAACAGTTAATTTTTCATCATTTGAAATACAGGGTGAACCATAACCTGCGTTTTCCATTATCCCACCACAGATTGAAGCCCACTCAGGGAATGATGTAAATAATTCTTTTCCGGTCACACTGCCATTATTAATCCATTCTCTAATAAAACAATACACAGCTGATAAAATCTCACCACGATTCTCTAAAACCCATTGATGGAGATTTGGGGTTGTAAACTTTCTTTTGTTGGCATCTTCAATATCCAAAAAGAGTTTAATAAAATTACATCTATTTGCCAAATCTGGTGTAAATCTTATTCCCACATTACCAGACGCACTAAAATCAATTTCATTATCAAGATTAGCCAATTCATTTTTTCCAAGGATTCTATCACTAAAATTCTTTGAAGTTAGAATCCCTTCCAGGACACAGTTGTTAATTTTTCCTTTATTATTTGCTGAATGAAACCTTCTTCTACCAGACATCATACAAGCAGTAACTTTCTTTCTAAACTCATCATTTTTATTTCCTCCTTGTTCTCCATCACTTATTGGTGATTCATCTAACGCTTGTCCTTCTAAAACTAAACCAGTGATTGCTGCAAGATAATCTTTTCCGGCTCGTTCTCTATTGGCTACATAAAAAAAGAAAGGGGTTCTAGTTGTGAATGTAGGAAACAATCCTCTAAGAAAAGGGGTTAAGAATCCAGCAACAGCATTTGTAAAATCTTGGTCACCTTCAAAACAAAACTCACTAAACATTTTTAACATTATTCGTTTAGCTTCATCAAGTTCCATTTTGGGTTTAGTTATCTTTGGAGCATTATGATCTAACCATGAACAAAATCTTTCATCATATCCATTATTTGGAAATGTTAATTTGCCTTTGTAAATGATTGGGATTGGCACAGAAAAAATTCTTTTAATTAATGGAATTGTTTCTTCAAACTGGGGTGATGCTAATATTAATCCTGCCCTTTCTTTTGATATTGATGTTGGGACTTCCTTTTCATATTCTTCTTCAGTTAGTTTATTCATATATTTCTTCACAATGTAAGGCACACAATACTTTTCACTTAATGTTACAAACCTATTTGGCTTAACAACAATAAATCCAGCATATTTTTTATCATCATCATGTAATAATTGTGCAACTTCAACAACTTCTTTAACATCACTTTTATAAAACAATCTTTTTTCATCACAAAACATTTTTGCAAAGTCAAGAGATAATTCACTAACTAACATACCAGATTTTGCAATTCTAATCCAAGGTTTGTTTGTTATTGTTTCTTCTTTTGGCATTTCTTGATTTTTCTGTGTTCTTTCCGGATGTTCTTTAATATACCTTTCCCACGATGCAAAACTAACCTTATGTAAAAAACCATTTTTCAATTCTTCATATTTTTTTGTGGTCCATTCTGTAGGTATCAACTCATTTAATACTTCTACAGAATAAATATAATTTGCCTCGGCTTCTCTTTCTTTCTTTTCTTCAACAAATCCAACCCCCTTAACATTTTTTCCTTTAATAAGTTCCACATTTCCATCTTTAAGGGCCTCATCTGCTTCCTTCTTTGGAATGTCCATTATTTTTCCAACTGGATAAACCAATCCCTTTTTTATTATCTTTACTCTTACCATCCTCAAATATCATAAAACTTTGCCATCAAATATCCTGATGGCGTGTTATGATTCCATTTAGTTCTACAAAAAAATATTTTCTTACCATAAACTTCATCAGGTATTTCTTGTATTACAGTAATAGATTTTTTTCTTTTGTATTCTTTTAAATATCCCCCATAAACATAACCTGATTGATAATCCTCATATTCATCAACCCACCGACAAAGACTATTAAATCTCACAGAAAAAAGTTTTTTATTAGAATAAAGATATACTCTTTCAAATCCATGTTCTTGTGCGGTTCTTAATAAAATTGGAATGTTTTGTTTTTCATCAGCCAACTTCAGAAAACTATCATGAAATATCCACATAACTGCAATCCCATTTTTAGTATAATTATAACATCTTTCTAAGAATTTCTTTTTTGTGATATTACTTTTTTGTACTTCAAAGGCAATATTCTTTTGTTTATCATAAAGATCAGCTCTTCCAAAACCAAAATCAACTTCTAAATCATCATTAGTTAATCCCATAAAATCCCTCATAAAATATTTCATTTCATAATGTTCCTGACTCTCTGGTTCAAAGTCACATGTAGATGTTACTTTATGTCTAAAATGTTTTATTATTTCTATACCATCAACAAATATAACATCTGATTTACAATATCCACATTTAAATCCATTTCTGTTTTTTAAAATAAAATTATAATCTTTTATTTCCCATGAAGAATATTTCTTGCCTGTTTTTTCAAAATTAGCCCTTAACATTTTTTATGTGCCCCCTTATGACAAGTATCACATAACCACTCATATTTTACATCCTTATGTAACTCAAACATTTTAATGACTGCCGGATGATTATTCTTCAATGCGTCTGCTTCATTTTCATGCATCCACCAATCATTCCCTAGACCATACTTTATTTCATCATCAGTAAAGAGTTTTAAAGATTTTTCAGCAATTTCTTTAAATGTAATATTACTATGATGTAATTCTGGATAAGGATGAAAACATTTCTCACAAGACTGTCCTTGTCTTTTTATTGCCTTCTCAGACCATTTTTGCCTCAAAGCATTAATTAATGACTGACAAACATTTTTCTTTTTATGAGGATAAAGTGTTACGCCATGCCATTTTTTTATTGGTTCAAAGAATCCTAAAACATAAATTCCTCCCCTCAATCTATCCCTTACCCATTCCCATTCATTTATCTGATTATTATAATCTATAATTTTAAACTTGGTAACTTTTAAATTAGCCCTTCTAACACTTTCATGTAAAGAGTTAATTACTTCTGCAAACAACCCATTCTCAAATTCTACATTATATTTACATTCAGAAAGCATAGTTTTAATGGTAAGATTTAATTCTTTTTGAGAATCAAAATTAAATTTTCCTATTGAATATTTCATTCAATCACCTCCAAGCTAACTAAGTGCTGTAAATTTAATAGAACTTCTTTTCCAGTTTTATCAAGAATAGTAATTAAATCGCCATTTTGTTCAGTACATTCACCTATATAAAAATACCCATTAGGTAGAGAAACCTTTATTTTTTTATTTATATAATTCACCATATTTAATCACCGTTCTTTTCCCCCAAATTCTTGGAGAACGTTACCTATAAAATTTAATATTCTTTATATAATTTTTGTTATCACTTGAGGATTACCCTTTTTTATAATTAGGATCCATTGAAGTAATCGTTCTAGGATCTTTTTTTAATGATCCTTTTAATTCAAAATATTTTTGTTTCCACGTCTCTCTACTATCTCTAATCTGTTCATACCTTAAAAAGATATTTTGACATAATTCATACATTTTAATTCCATCTTTGTATTGTAATGTCGCTTCTTGTAATTTATCACCAAATATTTTAAGTTCTTCTTCAAATCTTATTGTTGTCTCTGTTTTTACGATTTTACTTCTCTCCAATAAACTTTTCTTGATTCTAAACATTCCAAGATATATAAAATAAAAACAAGAGGCATAGTAATTGGAAACGCAAGAATTATAATAAAAATAGAAAACCAAGTATGATTATCTTTCCAAATATTTTTTCATTTTTCATTTTTAATACATTCCTAAACTTCGGAATGAATTTAATATTATTGGGATAATCACCAATCCAATCATAAAGATTATAGATATATATATCAATGAGTCTAAAGAACCAATTAATTTTTCAAGTTCCGAAGTATTATTATGATTATTATTTCCTATCGGACCATCTTGTGCTTCGTTTTGTTTAATTTTTTCTACGATATTTTTTTTATCTATTTCACTAAGTTCAACTGATTCAATGTCATCACTTCCTAAATTTGAAGTTGTTATAAAAATAATCATAGCCAGAGTTATAGCAATAATAATGCTATACACTGGCCATTTTAATAATTTGTTTTTTTGTTTTTTCATTTTATACTGTTGGTGTAATAGGAGTTATATCAATGAATGGAACTGCACCACTACCTGTATAAACAGGTAATTTACCATCCCATTTTTCAATAGCTCTTAATTCAAGAATATCTTTACTTTCTTTAATTTGTTCTGCTTGAAGTCTTAAAGATTCAGCTTCTGCTTCTGCCTGAACAACTTTTTGTTGGGCTTCAATTTTAACTTTTTCTAATTCTCTTTCAGCTCTAAGAGCTTCTTGTTCTGCAATTTGTTTTGCTTCAATAGCTAAATCAAATTGTTCAGAAAATTGAAAATTAACAATATTAAAATCATCCACAACCAAATAACTTTTTCTTAATTTATCCTTAAGAGTTTCCTTTATTTGATTTTTGACTTCTTCTCTTTTAGTAATTAATTCTTCTGCTGTAAATCTTGCAGTAACTGATTTAACAGCTTCTTGGACTGAGGGTTCAATTATCCTTTCACGATATGCTAAACCAATCTTTGTATATAATTCACTAACTTCTTCAGGAATCACATGATAGTTTAAAGCAATAGTTGTTTGAACATTTTGTAAATCCTTACTAGCTGATGCAGCAGTGATTTCCATTTTTTGTGTTCTTACTTCAATTTTTTTAACTTTTTCTAAAAAAGGAACTTTTAAATGGAATCCTTCTGCAGAGGCAATAGGATTTGGTTTACCCAAAAATAATTCAACTCCTCTATATCCTGCGGACACTGTATAAAAAGATCCAAAGAATAAAATTAAAACAAATATAAAGATTAATCCAAAAACAATTAATGGAAGAACGTTTAATGTATCATTTTTATTTGCCATATTAATCTTGTGTTTCATACCCCCTTTCATCATGTTTCTTAATTCGTTCTTTAGTTATTATCATTTTTTATTAATCTTTCAACTCCCAGAAATATTCAAAACATTCATAATTTCTTTGTATCAGAAGATTGTATCTTAAAGTTTTTAAATCGCACTCATCTTGTGTTGAACATTGTAAATAGTCTTGATTTGTGAAAGTATAATTATATAATTCTTGATTACAGAAAACATAAACCTCATTGAAAGAAGGTTGTAAAGATTCATTTGTTTCGTTCTTTTGTTCTAGGAAGTTAAAATTACCAGATTCTAGTATCCAAAAAACTCCAACAGCAATAATAACCCCAAGGACAATAATTATTAAGTAATTAAAAAAGGAAGGAGAAAAATCATATCCACTCATTTATTTACCTCACGTTCAATTAATTCCACAACAGCGTCGTTCAATCTAATATCTCTAGGAGTTTTAGATTTAAATTTATTCCACAATTTAGGATTAATTACCAAAAGCAAGGGCTTAATTCGTTCTTCCATATAATCTAATATAACTTCCCACTATATAAAAGTTTCTATTATCCTTATTTTATTTCTTTAATGGTGATTCTAGTCTTGTTTGATAAAACTTCAATATTATTAACTCGACTAACACGATCTCTTAATGTTTGAGAATATTTTTCTAACCAAGTTTTAGTTATTGCATCGTGTGCCGATTCCAATTCAATTTGAGTATAATCAACGTAAGTTAAACATTCACCAGAACTTTGATTAGATTCATTAACTTCTGTACAATATCTTCTAGCAATTTTATGAGTACCAAGATTGTAAAGATATTCATTCCCAGTTCCTTCATTCATTATTTGATACATCTTGAATCTACAATTATCAAGGTCACAACTCCATTCAGAAGTTTCAGGATCAGTAATATTATATTCTGCTAAAGTTGTTTTATTTCCTTCTGTCAATTCAATTTCCGTATTTCTTGTAGATAAAACTTGGGCTGTAATTGCAGTTATCAAAAACAAAGTTAGACAAACAGTTATGAGATATTTATTTTTCATTACATTACCCCTCTTTTAAGTTTTTTATATTTTACCATTTTAATATGATTAACAACCCGAACTACTCCTAAACATTTGACCTGTTGAATCTACACAAACGTAATCATTCCCTGTGCCTGTTAAGGTACTGACTTTAAGATAATCATTAACATAAACAATACCACTATCAGCTATAAGTTGAATGTTCCCATCTGTTCCTTCGTTTCTTATAGTTAAATCATAATTAGCACTTGAACCATGACCTATCCAGCCTATTCTTGTATCATCTGATTTATACCAACCTATTACAGATTTCTCTCCAACTGTTTTTGCTTTCATTTTAAAGTTTACACTATCTCCAATTAATGTAGTTAATCCAGTAATTGTGGTATCTCCTATAATGTCTAGTCCACTATTATCAAGAGTTAATGTTTTAGTTCCATCTGCCCCGTAAAATATAGTATTTGTAGGTGAAGTAAGAAATCTATTTCGTGTTCCATCGTGGACAACAAATACTCCATCCATCAAGTAAGCATAAGAACCGTCAGGAGCATAAAACCCAGTTTTTCCAGTATCAATTAATATTCTATTTATAGTCCCATCATTATAAATTAAATTATCATTATCTATTGTTAAATTTTTTAATCCATCTAGAGAAATTATTCTATCTAATGAACGATTTTCCCACATACTACTTGTGGCATTCCAAACAAGAATATTTCCATCAGCTAAAGATGGCGAAACATCACTTATTTGACTTAGTGTATTAGATGCTGTAAATATCTGCCCTCCGTCTACTGTTACCGCATCGTTTCCTACAATCAAATTATGATTCTTTTGGGTGCTTTGAAATAATACAATATTTTCATCAATAAGAATATATTCATCTCCAACTGTAAAATTTCCAGTTATGTAAGTACCAGAATTATTAACTGATATGTTACTTAGTCCATTATTAGAAACCACCGAACTTACGGGTAAATCTTCTGTTGTAAGAACTCTTTTTCCATTAAAGATTATATCGCTACCAACATTAAAATTATCACCATTAGGACTGTATAGATTAACGTAGTTTGCATCTATTTTAAATCTAATATCTCCATTATAACGAAAAATTCCATCAGTGTTTGTTAGTGTAAAATTAACTAAAGAATTTGATGAATATAATGTATCTTCTTTGTGGTTCAATAATGAATAAAGTCCGTCATGGTCACCCCATCCGTAAGCAGTGTCCCAATTTGGACTTATGTCATTTACTGTAGCTACTTTAGAACCATCAGCAAACACTCCTGAATTATTTAGAAGTAATGTTTTAGTACCACTTGGACTAATAGACATACGACCAAAGGCATTTATTTCTTCTCTGTTTCTAGTTCCATCATTGTAAACATAACGATTATTATCTAATAAAGTATAAGCTCCATCTGGAGAAAAGAATTTAGTATGAACTGCTGAAAAATCTGCTCTGTCTCTTGTTCCGTCCCAATATTGAAGTAAATTATTTGTTAAAAGTAAGGTTTTATAACCATCATTTGAATCTAACCTATTAGAACTACTTGATGGAATATTAGTCAGCAAACTTCCATCACCAATAAAATAATTAGCAGATAAATTATGTGTGAGATAAGTACTTTGATTTATAGTATATACTGTTTCTCCATTTACAACATAATTAATACTTGCACTTGCTAGGCTAAGTAAAAATATTCCAACCACTAAAAATATTAATGTTTTTTTCATTTTAAGGATCACAAACCTCCAACACAGTTCCTCCATTAGGACTTGAAATAAAAGTACAAGTTGCATTACTCCAAAATTTAGCCCCTGAATCTAATGTAACATTATTCCCAATAAAAATATTCCCATTAATATTAATATCCGATAAAAAAGTAACATTATTATTATTTAATGGTCCAATAAAATCAACGGATAATAGATCACCGATACTTGCATTAGTTGTAACGTTTAGTGTTACTTCAGTTACATCAATAAAACTTGTATTACCTGGAATTTCTAAAGTTAAGGTACTGTCGTTCCAAAAAATATCATGGACACTTCTTCCACTTCCGTCCCCTCTTAATGCCCCATCACCCAATCTAAATTCTGAATCAAATTTAGTGATATTTGCTTCTGTTGAAGTAGTTGCATTTCCAGTCATATTTATTGCATCAATCCAAATATCTCCTCGGTTTGGATGACTTGACGAAAAGAAAAATTCTAAAGTGATTTTTGCTTTGTCATTATATACTGATGAAATAGAAGGTGAAATTTTTGAATCAAAAACATCTGCACTTACTAAAGAATATAATGTTTCACGGTTTCCTACATTGTTATCAATTACAACTTCTAAATTTCCACCACTACTCATCTCAAAAGTATTCAACATAAAACTGAAATTTAAATTATCTAAATCTTGTGTTGAAAAATTAACTTGCATTGTTGTATTCCCACTTCCACCAGCAGGACCAGCGTGAGAACAAAAATCGCTACCAGGGGGACAAAAAGGTGATGGTTGTGCCTCCCACTCATCTCCTCCTTTTCCGCTAGTTATTAATACCATCGGAGATAAAACATCATCTTCAAAACCTGCAAATAATCTTGTTACTTGTGCACCTAAAGGAAATCCTACAAGTTCAATTCTTGATTCCCTAACATGAAGTCCACCACCAATAATATCTGCATCATGCCCGTCAGTTAATACAATATCAAAATTTTTGTGTACTAATCCCCCTCGCATAACATTTAAACTTTGCCATACTTCCAAATCTCCCATTGTCCAAAGTAAAGGTCCACCTGGTAATAGGTCGATAGCATTTCCTAGAGTATCAGCAGTAAATAAACAAGTTACATTAAAAAATGAACATAAAAATACATAATCACTTGCTTTAGTTAAATTAATAATTCCACTTTCAGTAAAATTTTCTTCAGCCATATAATTTGGTATAACTCCAAATGAATTTCCAAAACCTCCATAACTATTATTTCGACCCGTTTGTAACCATAAATTTGTTCTATTTTCTGAAGTGACTAAATAAGATATGTCACCATCATCAGCAATAATTGTTTCACCAAGCCAAGTTGCATTAACAGATATTCCATCGAAGGAATTTCCATTTCTATTTAAATTTATAAAATGTTCACAAGCAGAATCAAAACAAATTTTATCACCGACAGTAATATTCCCATCAGTTACAACATCACCAAGAACGTCTAAAGTTGCTCTCGCAAATCTTGTTGCATTAAAACCAATAACAACTTCTTGATTTTCTGTTATTACCAAACCAGGGATAGGTGATGGATTAGTACCATTATCATTTGGTGTTGTTCCAATTTCTAAATACATTCCACTATCTAAATCATTCACATAAGGCTCTGAACTTTTAGACATAATATATGCTAAAGTCTTAGGGTTAGTAGTTGTGAAACTTGGGTCATCTGAACCAAACATTATTGCAGCACCAAATCTGTCTGCCCCACCTACTGAGGATGCTATAACCTTAATTCCTGAATGGTCTATTCCAGCATATGTAGTCCTAAAAGATGTTCCACTGTCAACTTTCAATTGCCCTAAATGATTCAGAGCCATTGTTTCTCTTAAGCCCTCATTGTTAGAACGAGTCATAAAAATAAGTTGTCCTTGAGCACCACTTGTTTCAGTTGGTGTTACTGATGCACCAATAGAGGCTTTAACATTATTTCGTTGTGATTCGGAACCTGACATATCCTCACTGAAAAAGTCTATCTTAGCCCAAGGAACTGTGCCACTCCATCCAAATCCATTAGTTGTCGTTCTTAATTGTAGTGTTGCAGCATTAGAGCCATCCACACCACTATCTGCTTGAACAATTAACTTTCCTTCTGATGAATTCCAAAACATTCTTTCATCAGTACCATTACCATAAAAGTTTACATCTTCTTCTTCTGCACTCGTTCCAACATCAAAACCGCCAAGAACATTCAGAATTCCGTTGCCAACTTCTTTCGGATTTAAAATTTGATTGGTCCCATCATAATAAGAAGAAGATTCTTGTGCTGCTCCTTGAAAGAATTTAGCATTATCGGCAGCCATTGCCCAGTTGTTTCCTGCATCAAAGATTCCCCAAGCTGTTGCTGCTTGGTCCATTACAGTAGCAATATTAATTGCAAACTCAGTCGTAATAGCTTGACTAGAACTACTAGTAATACCCGCAATTACTAAATGATTCCATATCGCTGTGGTTCCACCAGTACCAGACGTAACAGGAAGAATAGCTAAATCAGATACAATTGAATATGTCCCTCCCGTATGTTGAATCGTTGTTTGTATCAATTGGTTTTTTGCCAAAAGAAAACTACCTGAAGCAGACAAATCTTCAAAATAAGAACCAGATGTTGTCATTGACTGCCCTGCACCATTACCTGTTCCTATCGTTCCTTTCATGGTATGCATCTCAGCTGTCGTGAACAATGGAATACTATCAAATTGCTTTTCAACATTAACAACAGAATCCCCTGTATCTCCACCAAGCACTGCTTCACTTCCAAACGCAGATTGACCATTTATTTGTAGTCTATCAATTGTTCCGAGTCCTGTTGTAGTTAAATCACCATCTTGAAAATCAAAATTTTGACTATCATCAATTCTCACCGCCAATCTATTTGTTCCGCTACTGGTAGTATAAAAATCCATAAAACTATCTTCTCTTCCACCACCACTATAATCATCAAGTCTTCCAAAAACAATTTTACCCATTGATGCACCCACACTAGGAGCAGTCATTATTTTTAAGCTAACAGTTTCATCTGTACTTCCACCAGCAGCAGAATTATGTAATGTTATAGATACATCTCCACCATCGACATCATCTTTTACTTTAAGTTCACTAACTCGTAAGAATTCACTTGAATTATCCCAAAATAAGTTATTATTATTTTCTGTGATTAAACCATTAACATCAGCAAAAAGAACAGATCCCTCGGTTAATGTGTCATTGAATATTAAACTGGTCATGTAGCTTTCATTAAAATTTAATGTACCACCATTAGATAAAAATTGTGTAATGTTAACGTCGTCTAAAGGACCCAAACTTAATGTATTCCAGAAAGCCGATTGATTAGCGAAGAAAGTTGAGTTATCAACTTCTTCAGGGACAATCTCTAAACAATTCCCATAAATCTCACAGTCGTCATAAATTTGTGGAGACACAAGTCCTATTAAGAAAATTAAACTGAGGATTAGAAACAAACTTTTTACTTGCATAAAAAATCATCATTTAATAACTTTAAATAATTTATGTTTTTCTAAGTTGCCCTTAGTGGTCGGTCAGATCTGTTCTTTCTAGTTTCCCAATAAATATTACCCGTTTTAGAAATTCTTTTTCCTGGGAGTTTTGCTATTCGGCCACGGTCTCTTGCGATTTCAGATTCACCAACTTGCTTTAAAATTTTAACAGTTTTACTAATATCTTTTCCTGCAACATTTTTAAGACCCCGAACCATACAAAAAATCAAGGCATTGAGATATTTAAATGTTCTGTCAAGGCATTGAAATGCAGGAAAACCATCAAGGCATTACAGCAGCCCAAAACAATCCAAATAAGCGTATAAAAGTGTATGAAAGAGAATACACAAAAATTATATAAAGTTATGTGTTTTTTAAAATATAGGCTTTGGCTTGTTCTTGTCTATTTGGTTAAAGGGTAAAAGGGGAATTACTCCCCCCTTTACTTTTTTTATGTTTAATAAAGTGTTAAGTGATTATGATTTTAAAAAGAGTGTTATTAATCCTCTCAAACCACTTTATTAAACATGGGTTCTAGTTCTTAAATAAAAAATAAAAATAATTATAATCTTACTAATCGCCTCTATGTATTATATGTCCCGACTGTCTTTGATAATCAAATCTTGATGCTTTTGCCGTCAGAATAAGATATATTCCATAAACTGCAATTGCTCCAAAAAAGAAAACATAAAAATAGTTTTTCATTATAGCATTAAAAAATATAATTGGACAGCTTAAAAAAAACATTGTTCCTCCAATAACTTCCCTTATCTTCGCTTTCAATCCATACCAAAATAAACTTTTATTTTCCATTGTTAAATTCTTCTACGATTTTTGATGTTCCTATAATCATATTATTGTATGAAGCCCTAAATCTTTTTTCTTGATTAATTATAGTTCCCGTAATGTCAAAATAATCCGAGTCTATTTTAAAATCATTATCTTTAAGATATTTAAAAAATTCTGTTTTGGTGATCCACTTCTTTACAAAATTCTTTTTAAATTCTCCAGACTGTTTTAAGTTTTCTTTTGTGTATATTAAAATTCCTATTTCCATTTTTAAAAATCTTTTACCGACAACCATCTTATTCTATTAACTCCTTTATTTTATCTTCTGTGTTTTCTTGCTTTTGCTTTGCGAAAATATCGTTTAAGTTTTCTTCTGCTGTTTGTTGTTCGTTTGTTTCGTTTTCCATTGTTTTTTGTTTCGAGTACAACCGAGGGAGCATTTAAGATCCCTCGTGTTGTTTCTCCTTTTAGTATGAATATCTTAACCAAAAGGGGTATTTAAATGTTTCTATTACGACACTTTAACACACAACCCTTTAAACTAATCAACTAATACGACACTTATATATAAGACTAATTTTCAGAAGATTTTAAGCCCTCTAAACTGCATTAACTTTAAAATGACTCAATACGCATCTATACACCTTTATACAGTTGTAGCCCCCTTAAAATGCCCCTTGAATGCCTTGATACCCTGTTTAGGCAGTCTCAATGCCTTGACATCTTTTGAGGGGGTGTTTGAATGCCTTGAGATAAAAAGAGAAACTTTATAAATTAAAGGTACGTTTAATTGTTATGAAAGTTGCAATATACATCAGAACAAGTAAGAGAGATATGAATCCCGAGAACCAACTTCTACAATTAAAAAAACATTGTGAATTAAAGGAGTGGGAGTATGATGTTTTTGAAGAGATGGAGTCCACAAGAAAAACTAGGCCAATTAAAGAAAAAGTTCTATCTCTACTTCGTGAAGGAAAATATGATGGTGTTATTGTGTGGAAATTAGATAGATGGGCTAGAAGCTTACAAGAATTGATAATGAACATTGATGAAATCACTGGCAAGAATAAAGAGTTTATTGTTTTAACACAACCAATTGATACAACTAATGCAGGTGGGAGATTGTTTATGCAAATACTCGGTGCGTTCTCAGAATTTGAAAGAGAGATCATAAGAGAAAGGACAATCGCTGGATTAGAACGTGCAAGAGCATCAGGTAAAGTATTGGGGAGACCAAGAAAGAAAAGGAGTGTTTCGTAGTACCCTGAAAAACAGGGGAGGTATTAAGCATTAAACATGGACGATAAACAAACGCACGTTTTTTCATGTTGTAATTGTTTTAAGGAGATGCCTCTCAACGGCGCTGTCTGCTATATCTGCTCTCTTAATAAATTGATGGAGAGTAGGCCAATGTTGCCCGATTGGTCTGGGTTGGAAGATAAAATAGAACAGTTAGAAAATAAGCTTGATATGATAGTTGAAATTTTAATGCAGTTACATTCAAAGAAAGAGTTTGCCAAAATAAGGAAGTTAAATAAAAACAATAATCATAAACAAATGTTTCCATAAACAAAAAGTATTTAAACACTACTTACTTAGAAATGACGCAATGAAAAAAGAACTAAAGAGGCTTCCGATTACTGAACAGGATTTTATCAAATTAATGAGGGCCATTCCACATAGAAAAAGAAATCTAAAGATTCGTGTTGCATTCTTATTAGCATATCATTATAAATTAAAAATAACCCAAGTTCTTAATTGTAAACAAAGTAATTTATCTGAACCATTTCCAAGTGGATGGAAAGTGCATTTCTTAAAAGAGTTACCAATAAAGAAGAGTTCTCGTTCTCTTCAACGATGGTTCAAACAATATGCAAAAATTGCAAAACTAAATTCTAAATATACTTTTGATTCATTGAGATTAAAAGTTACGACAACTTAAAATGGAAAATATAACCTTCGTTGATACACTTGTGAAAGGATTTAATAATCCAGACTGTGCTTTTTATGTTGGACAAATGGCTGGCCAATTCAGCACTTGGTTTTTAATCTCCAGGATAGCCATGATTTATTTTGCATTTAAATTACTTGACAAGATCGTGTTCACTGGAATCCCACATCTTTTTAAAAAATTAAAGGAGAAAAAAGAATGATTAAAAGAATTCATTTTGTTTTAGCAATATTAACTATGTGGATAGTTGCAGGAATCCTTGAACTTGTTAATGACACTGTCTGGTTTAGTGCAACACTTGGAATGATAATTGGTGTGAAACTTTTTGTGTGGGCGATGGAAGGTAATAAAGATGGAAAATAAAAAACCCTGGTACAATTTTATGTCAACTAATAAGTGGGCAGTCTTTATGAACATTACAAGAGTCTTAACTTTCGTTGGTGTTTTTATTTTAATTTTCATTATGTATAATAACATTGAACAAGTAAAATTATTAGCGAATGATCCTTGCAGAGTTTGTATGAATAAAACGGGGGCGGTGTGCTATCAACTTCTAGCGCCATAACATTTAAATAAGATGGATGACATAAATAATCTAAGAATGAAAAAGTTTAAACATAAAAGGGTTGAGATTTGTAAAATTACCGGAAAAGATATTGATACAAAAAAAGATAGGTATTCAATTATCCTCCACTGTGAAGGTGATATTATAAACGAAATTGAATTTTATAAAACTGATATTCTCAGAGATTTATTATTAAATAAAGGTGAACGAGTTGCTAAACAAATTCAAAGTAATATTATGAATCAGGCTAAAGAAATGTTAGAATCAATTGGATTAATTAAACCAGAATACGAGGTGACTGGTGGCGTTAAATAATCCTCTATTAATTTTAGGGATTGGTGCAATTATTTTTGTTTTATTACTTGCAGCATTAATTAGAGCAATAAATGCTGATGCAAAAAAGAAGGGAGTGTCAATAAAATGAACCCTGCAATATACTTTCTTGTATTTTATGGATTAATAGTTCCGATAGTTATAGTCTTGTTATTATCTTTATTGATTATGATAAAAATTAAAAGGGAGGTTATTTATAAAAATGGAGAACCCTATCCCGGAGAATCCGCCTATAGTGCCGCAATCAGTAGCGCCGTCGCTGGTGACTCCACCAGCTCCAGTAGCTCAGCCAGCACCCATTCCAATCCCAGTGGAACCAACCCCGCCTACCGAAGAAGATTTGGTAAAGCGTTATAAGGATGTTGGTATTTTTAGATTAGATTTATTAAAGGTCTTAGATCAAGTTAATCAGAATTTATCTTTAAACAATGAATTACTTGCTCAACAGAACAGATTGATAAGTCCAGAATCTTTTCAAGAATAATTTTTATTTAGCTTATTGCTTTTGGGGCCATAGTATTAATGGTAGAACGCTTCGCTTGCACCGAAGAGATCCAAGTTCAATTCTTGGTGGCTCCAATTAGAAGAAAAGTGTTGTGATCTTTTCTTCTATCTCCTTTTAATACTCTGCCCATTCTAGGTGGGGGCGGCAGGGAGGGTTTATCATGGACCCTTATTTCCAGCCCCCATCTTTTTCTTTTTAATATTTAATATAACTTTGTGAGAACATTGCAATGCTGAAAAAAGAAAGTCCTTTGGAAAGCCAGCCAATTTTATTCAAAAGTGTCTCCTTAATTCTAATTAGTTGTTTGGAGATTGGAGTTTGTTGGTTCAGAATCCAATTTTAGTGATTCTATTTCTTTTTTCAGTTGCCGTTTCTGAATATTTTCAAGTGCAATCTTATGTATATCAAAACCTTTCAATGCCTCACTAACAGTTTGGAAAACTGTGGATGCACCATAATTAGTCATTTTTCTTGCAATATCTGCTTGAGACATTCCAAATTCATCGACTAGGATGCTCCAAGAGATATTTCTTTGTAACATCTTCTTGTCCATAGTGGTACTTTCTCTTTTTTTAAGTGCATCCTTCTTTGCAATGCTATATTCTTCAACATTGAAGGGTAAGAAGTTAGGAAAGTCACCATAGAAGTTTTGTTTCCAAGCATTGTAATTTAACTCCTTTTTACCCCTTAAATACAACATTTTCTTTGCTGGACGATTAAAGAATTTAAAATATCCTCGTTGAAAAAATCCATCTTCATCAGGAATATAATAAACATTAATCATACATGCAGACCTTGAAAGTGCAATTCCTTTTGGTAAATCAAAAAATTCTGGTAAAACAAGAATAGTTAACATATTGTATTGGCCACACTCTCTAAGATAATCTTTTACTGCTCTTGTCGTTGCTAACATGGATTTTGTTCCTTCCAAATCAGCACCAGCCTCGTCAAAAACTAATGCCGAATATTTATGTTTTTGGCCTAAAGCATTACCTTTTTCAATTAATTTGACACCATCAAAAACATAATTTTGTTTTAAGTTATACGGAACTGTAATTCCATATTTTCTTTTAATTTCAGAAGTCCAGTATTGTCCAATTTGTGCAGCGAGAAACGAATTATGACTTAATATACCATTAGATAAGAAAAAATTATTATATTTTGGTGTATGTAAATCATATCCTTTACATCTGGAGTGTAATTTAATTGATTTAATTTTAGAACTTTCTAATCCTTTTGATGCATACTTTTTCTTACGATTATCAGGAATGTCATCGTATAAATCTCGACATAAGATTATTTCTAATTTATCAATATCTTCTGCTGTGATTCTTGTTTGAACATTAGGTTTTGCTTTTATTTTTTTTACTTTGAATAAATTTAAAATAGTTGTTTTATGTCTTTTAAATATCCTAGCAAGATCTCTTGAAGATAGATTTGTGGTTGTATAAATCTTAATTATTTGTTGTTTTTGTTGTTGTGTAAAAGGAGGATTAGTTTTAAACTCTCCCCTTATTTTAATCTGTCTTCTCCTTAACATTGAAAGAATCGCCCCTTTATTTCTATCAAATATCTTTCCAATCTTTCTTGCACTTAATCCTTGTTTATACATCTCAATTAATCTCTTTTTATCTGAATCTTCAAGCTTAGATTTATGCATAATTTCAATTGCTTTATTCAACTTATCTTGTTTTCTTTTAATCCTAAAACCAATTATTTCAGCAAATTTTTTTATTGAAGAATTCTTCTTTGTTCTTAAATCGCTTCTACCATCATTTCTATAATTCTTTTTCATATCAATACCTAACTCTTGCATCCAACTATACCATAAATCTAAATTTTTTGTATCTTTTTGAGCAATTGATAAACATTTATCTTTACCATTATACTTTTTTTCTCCTCGTATTACTTCTCTATTATAGATACTTATACAGCCTTCTGCGTCCCAAAGACCTTTTAAATATTCAATCTTTTCTTCACGAGTTTTAGGTAATAAAAGATTTAATCCTTTTTCAAAGAAATCTTTACAACTAAAAGAAATAGTATTTTGTGGTTGAGAATTTTCACCATAAACTTTTAGAGGTCTTATTTTTGTATCCCAATTAAATACTTCTTTCCACTGTTTTTTAATTTCTTCTAAAAAATCCAAATCTACTAAATTTATTCTTATAGAATATGAATTGCCAGATAAATAATTTCCATCCCCTTTATATGCACCAAGTAAATAAAATAACTTTACATCTTTTTGAATATCTTTTTTTACAAATCTTATTGGCATACTAACTCGTCTCCTTCATTTATATATTTCAATTTTGATTCAATAATCTTTCCATGTCTTTTTACAAACAATTTATGATTCATTGTACAAATAATCTCTTTTCCGTTTTCTAATTGAACTTTATAAAATTCTTTTACATCTTTTTCTTTTATTACTTCAGAATAAGAGATTATCTCTTTATTATTTTCAAAATCCCATGAAATTGTTTTTATTTTTTCTTTATCTTTAAAGGAACCTATCTTTTTCTTTTTTATTAGACCATCATCAATAACCTTAATATAAGTGTCGCTATCTATCGTCTTTCCAACTCTCACTTCACCTTCCCCACAGATAATTATTGTAAAATCCCAATCGTTTGTTATGTTCTGGATATAATAATCTAATTGCATTTTTAGCATATCGTGAAGTCTAAAACCGTCTTTTTTTAAATTATTTCCTACACCAGCTTTAAACAAATCAACACAAACTCTAACCATTTTTACCCCTTATGATTCTTTTTCCAGTTCTCATATTATTTATTTCCTTCGTTCCACATTGACAACATTGTGAAGTTGTTCTTTTCGTATAAGCTTTTGCTTTACTCGTTGCTTGTTTTTTACCCACCATATGGAATGTTTCTTCATTAAAATTAGTACAATTTAATAACTTTGTTTTCATATTTTATCTTTTAAGTGCTGCTCTTGTTGGATCGTCTCCTTCCCGGAAGTAAACTCCATGCTTTTTTAGCAACCTATTTAATTCAACATAATATTTGTCACATAAATTGAAAATCTGAATTTTATAATTATCATAATGTGGACTGTCAATATCAAGCGCTCTTCTGAAATATTCAATTTCTCCCATGATTTTTCCAAGATCATCATATTCTGTTTCTTTAAATTTTCCTGCTGCGATTCTTCTAACTTGATTTAAATAAGAATATAATGATTCTAAATCCCAAGAAAGAAAACATTCTTCTGCTGCGATTAAATAACGATCAATTTGCCTCATTCGGGCTTCATCCATATTCCAAACAGTCTTAGCTGTAAAATCACCTACCATTCTTTTTCAATATTTTTAAGATTATAGACTTTATAAATATTAAGGAAAATTATTTAAACCTCTTTTTCTTAACAATTGTATGTTAATCAGTACATTTACAAAAAAAGAAACGTTAGAATCTAAATTGGCTTATCTTGAATAATGGTTAATGGTTTAGCTCCAGGAACTGCCGTAGGAACTGGTTTACGTGGTGGTGTTTTAGTTACCACCCCTGGTGGTGGAACTGTTGAAAGATTTATTAGCCCACTAAGAAGTGTTCTAAGGCGAGGTGGTGGTGGTCGTTCAGCAAGAGAAATTAGAAGAGAAACTGCAGAACAAAATCGTATTGCTACTGAAAAAGCTAGAATTAAGGCTGAACTTGATGCACAACTAAAAGCAAAAAAAGAAGCTGAAAGGGTTAAAGCTGAACAGGCTGCAATAGAACGTTTCGAGAAATCTGCTGTTGGCAAAAGACAACTAGCTCAAATAAGTGCTAGAACAGGACCGGGAACAGCAGTAATTACAGCCTTTGATCCTGATATAGCTTTTAGAGAGCAACAAGAAAGATTAAGAAGGGAAGGCGGTCCACGAGCAAGAGTTATTCCATCTATTCTTAGAGGAACTGGAAGATTATTTTCTGAAGGATTATTGGCTCAAGGTGGAGATATTGTAGGAATCCCAACAGATGCTCGGGGACCAAAAGCATTCGTTAAAGAATTAGAAAGAGCTGAAGGATTTAAAAAAGAAGATCCATTTGCTATTATTCCAGAGTTTGGTACCATATCAGATATAACTAGAGGACCAAGTAGCATTCAAACTATTGGAGAACGTCAAGCAAACATTGAAGCTAAAAGAAATCTTAAACTTCTTAATATTAAATTAAAAGCTGAAAAGAATCAAAGAACATTTGATCAAAAATTACAAGAGAATCAAAGAACATTTAATCAAAAATTACAAAAACTTATTGATGCCGGAAAAATTACTTTAGAGGAAGCAATAACTAAACAAGAGAAAAATTTAGAGGAAGCAATAACTAGACAAGAGAAAAATGTTAAAAACATTAATAAACAAATTGAAAAAGATGTAGAAGAAGTATTTGTTAAAGGAGAAAAAGATATTTTAACTGATCCATTTGAAAGAAAACAAACTTTAAGACAATCAATAAGATTTGCTGTAGATTCTGCAGTTATAGGTGCAGGTGTTTTATCGCCAGCAATTCCTTTAGTATTTTTTGGTACAAGAGCAATTGAAGAAAGTCCTAAGGCTGAAACTTTTGGTGAAAGGGCAGCGGTTGGACTAGACATAGGATTTGCTGTTGCAGGAGGAGTTGGTGTATTAGGTAAAGCAGGACAAGAAGCATTTCAAGCATCAACGGAAGCTGCATTAGCTGAGGTTGCTGGTAAAAGAACTATAAGTAGAACTGTTACAGTAAGAACAAAAAAAGGAGTTTTACAAGTTTCAAGAGGAAGACAAGTTTCACCATTAGGAGAAATAGAAACTATAGGTGGAATAAAAATAAGAATCACAAAAGATCAGAGAAGATTCTTTTCAGACCAATTTCCAGGAGGAGGAATTCAAAAAGTTACTAAAGTAGAGATTCCTTTTAGGACTGTACCTTTTAGAGGATCAGAAAGAAAATTTCTAATTGCTGTAGAACAAGCTGAACCAAAAGCAGTAGGATTAATTAAACCTATTGACGGTAGAACAGCAGAATTCATTGGAGTAAGTAAAGCACAGGTTACTAAAAGAGTTGGTGTTATAACTGAATTTGATCCAAGGGCTGGAGAGTTTGTTGAATTTGCAAGATTAAAACCACAAAAAATACCTGAAGCCAAACCAGAAATCTTTTTTGGTAGAACAAGACAATTAAAAAAAGGTAGAGCAATTACTGGTATTGGAAGAATCGAACCAAGACCAGCAGAATTTAGACAGGTTGATATTTCAAAAACATTTAATCTTGAAGAATTAGGAAGAGCTGGTCAAAGAGGTGGAAGACCATCAAGACCACGACCTAAACCAAAACCAGCAACTCCATCAAGACCAGTTACTACTCAGTTTCAAGTAGAAACTATTATTACTCCAGCACCAGCATTTGCTACTCCTAAACAATTAAGTAGAGAATTTTTTATACAAGATATTACTAAAGTTGTTAAACCAGTATCAGCCAGAACCGCAGTTCAGCAAGTTATTAGAGAACAGCAAGACATTTCTAAAATTATAGGAATAACTACTAAACAGGATATTGCTTTAACTAAAAAACAAAAAGCAAAGATTGCACAAATATCTATTTCAGATTCATTAGTCGGTCAAGATATAGTTCCTGCACAAACTGATATTCAACAAGTTAGTCAAGTAACAGTTCAACAATTTAAAACACCACAATTAACACAATTAAGTCAGGTAACTCAATTTGTTAGTCCACTAATAGTTCCAACTGCACTAGAGAAACCTGTGATTGATTTTACTCCAGGACCACCTGGCTTTGTTCCTCTTGGAGGATTTATATTTGACAAGGATTTAGATTTTGGAGGAGTTAAAAGAGTTAAAGGACCTCATGATGTATTCCTTAGAACTAGAGGTAAAAGAAAAAAGATTGCTGACAATGTAACACAGATGGAAGCATTAGATATTGGAAGTTTTGTAACTGATAAAAGTTTATCAGCACAGTTCAGTTTGAAAAAAAGTAAAGGTAAATTAAAAGATCCTCCATTTAATGTTCCATCAAATTATTATAATCTAAATCAAAATAAGTTTAGAAGTTTTCAAATAATAAGAGGTAAACAAAAACCATTAAAGAATACTTTTATTGAAAAAAGGAACAGAAGATTAGATACTGCTGGTGAAGTTAACAAAATTACTGCAAATCGACTAATTGCTAACCAGCAACGACAAAATAGGCAAATGGCTCAATTATCAAGAGGTTTTCAAAATATTTTAGGCTCTCCGGTAGCTCCTAAGCGAAGAAAAAGTTCTTCAGGTAGAAAAGCTCCACCAAAAAAAAGTGTTAAAAGACCTAGAAGAAAAAGATGATTAAATCTATAGAAACATTTAAATAATCTATTTAGTTAAGAAGTTTGAAAAAGAATGGTCGAACAAGATATATTAAATCAATATGCACAATTACCTCAAACTTATTCTACACCACCCGTTAATTATGGAATAACTGAACAAAAAAGTATTTCATTAATTTCTGAACTTTCACCAACTCAAGATTTAAGAAACATTATGAAAGAACTTGATGGATTCATATGGGATCAAAAAAGTGGTAGATATATTCAAGTTGAAGGAGTAACTCCTTTTCTGAATGCAAGAGGAAGAACAATTTTTTATCAATTCGCAACTGCAACTCTTTCACCAATTAATACTTTTAGTAATTATCGGACAGATAAAGAAATAATTCATAGACTCATTTTAATGCAAATTAAAAAAGCAACCATTAATTTTCATATTAATTGGGAAGATTATGGTATTCAATCTAAAACTGATATTAATATTATTACCGATAAATTAATGATTCTTGGATTGTCTTGTTTCTATAAAGCTCTTGGTGCTGGAGATCGTGGTGCTGCAACTAGAAACATTTCTGAAAGTATAAATCGTTCCTCACTTGATAGACCCCAAGAAGCAAATCATATGAGAAAGCAAGGAATGTTTGAAAGATGGAGGGGTAGATAATGGCTATTGATTTAAGTTCAATTATTCCTTCAGGTTCTTTTGGAAGTACAATAACAATAATTTTATGGGGGACATTAGTTATTGGTCTTGTTACAATGGGTGCAGTGATGGCTAGAAATAAAATTAAGTATGTTTATACGGCTAAAGTTTATAAAAGAAGACAAAATGATTTTCAAACTAACGCTCCTGCAAGTAAGATAATCTATGGTAAGGCTGGATATTTCATGGTTAAAGGAAGAATTATTTTTAGAATTAAGTATGGTCCAATGCCTTGGCAACGGATTGAAATAAAAAAGATACCTGATCCTAAATATATGCAGGATACTGAAGTTACTTACATTCAATTACAGAAAGATAATTATGTTCAAGCTAAAACACATATTGATTGGAAAGGTAATTTTGACCTTAAACCTGTAGAAGACGATGTTAAATATGGCGCACAACAAGATATGAATGAAAAGCAAGCTGTTCTTCAAATTGAAAGTAAATGGCAGAAATATGGACCTGCAATGGGCTTAACTTTATTATTTATGGCAGGGATAATTGCAATGTATTTTGTTTCTCAAACTTGTGGATAATTATATAAGTATGAGATTCTTTAATTTTTTATGAAAAAAGTAATAATTTTAATTATTATAAGTGTTATGTTTCTTACTTCGGTATCTGCATTCCTTGGTTTCTTTGAAAAAGATACTTGTGTTGATATTAAAACTATTTCTAATTCATCATTTGTTAATCTTTCCACAGTTAGTAATCCAAACGGTTCAGCTTCAAATATTAATGAGGCAATGCAACAAAATGGTCAAACATTTAATTTTACTTTTTGTAATACTACTAATATAGGAAATTATAATTATGATTTCTTTGATGCTGAAGGTAATGTATTTGTAAATAATTTTGAAATAACAAATACTGGTAGAACATTTAGTGATGGACAAAGTAATGTCTCAATTGGAATACTAATTGGTGCATTACTGTTAGGATTTATTTTCTTAATAATAGGTTTATTTTTATGGAAAGATGAAAAGAATGCACCGTTAGGTTTTCTATTCATTAGTCTTTCATTAATCTTGGGTATTTATTCATTACATTTAGGATACGCTTTTACTAATGACATTATTCAATATGAGTCCTTAACTCCAGTTGTTTCAGCAATTTACACTTCATTATTATGGTTACTAACTGGAATCGCATTAATCTCTATTGCTCTAATGGTTATCGCCTTTATTAAAGAACTAGGAAAGATAAATGAATCAAAAGACTTTGGTGTTGGGTTTAACCCAATCACTCAAACTTATGACTAATTCTTAAAAAGAAAAAAAAGGGATGAAGGAAGAACGAAACCCTCACCCCCGTTTATCAAAAAAATATTTTCTGATTATTAAGTTATACTTTAAGCACCTGAAACTCTAGCACCAGGAATTACATTAAAGATAATCGCTAGTATAATACCAACCATTGCAATCAAAACAATTAAACCTAATAAATCAGGTATTGTTAAGAAAGCGATTAGAGTAGTATTTAATCCTATGAAACCATTCTCACCTCTCAAATAATTATAGGTGAAATTCACCGCTTCCCAAGTTTGGGTTGTAGCATTTGTTACAACACCAACATCAGTAACAGTAAAGTTCGCAGCTAATATTACTTGACCGCTTGTTGAATTAGATGCTTCTGTGATAGATAGACTATTAAATCCAGTTACACCAGCATCACCTAATGTGTATCCTGTGATATTAATGAAACCACCTGTTTCATTAGTAACTGATGCAGCAGTATTGTCTAATTCACCTAAGAAAGTTTCTAAGATTAATAAACCAGCACCTATCAGAACACCAACCACTATTAAAACAGCGATGATGCCCTGAAGGTTACTCAACTGACCTCTTTTGCCTTCCATTATTCAAAATAGAATCAAATTGAGGACAATTAAGCGCCAGAAACTCTAGCACCAGGAATTACATTAAACACAATTGCTAGTATAATACCAACCATTGCAATTAATACAATAAGGCCTAATAGATCAGGAACTGTCAAAAGTGCAATTATTGTTTGGTTAATACCAGTAACGGCTGAACCACCAGAATCAATAGCAATCGCCTGTGCTAAAAATTCATCAAGGATGAAGAATGCAGCACCAATAAGAATACCAACAACAACTAATGCAAGAATTATACCTTGCAAATTACCAAGTTGACCTTTTTTGTCTCTCATAAAAAACATGACCTCCTTACAGATCTCATATAATTATACTTCTTTTTTACTTTATAAATAAGGCGAACCCCTGGGGCTCCCCTGGGGATCCCCAATGCAAAAATATTTAAACATTCTTCTCATGAATATTCTATGCCTTCAAAAGATACAATTCCTTTTCATCTAACAAAAAAGACTGAACAGGAGATTGAAAGAATTAGAGTTGTGATGTCGAAAGAGTTAGGCATTGACATAAAAAGTATAACAAAGAAGCACGGAGAGATTGCTCTTCGTGAAAAATCTAAAAAAGGAAAATTATTTTTACGAGAATTAAATGATATTTTATTGGGGAAAACAAGATGAATAAGAAAGCACAATTTTTAGATTTCTTACCGTTCTTATTAGTTGGAATTGTTATATTATTTATCTTTGCAATTGTTGTAGTTCCAATGGCAGATATAACTGAGCAAGTGATTGATAAATTATCAAGTGATGATGCTTTTGGAACGTCTGAAACTGCAAATCAATCAATGGCCCAGGTTAGTAATTTAGTAACACCAGCGTTTGATCAATTAATATTCATTATTATGATGGCAATTATTTTAGGGGTTATTGTTTTGGCAATCTTTTCAGACTTTAGTCCAGTATTAATTGGATCAGTTATCATCGCACTTGTTTTATTAGTAATTATTGGTGGATTACTTTCAGAAACTTATATTGATGTATCTGAAAATCAAGAAATTTCAGATAAGGGTGCAGAGTTTACATTAACAAATGCAATTATGGGATCTCAATTCCCAATTATAATTTTAGTTGTTGGTGTTATTGTTTTATTAATTTTATTTGCTAAAAGGGGGAGGGTGATTTCATCAGCTTAGAACATGAAAGTTCAAAGTCCATACGTTCAAGTAGTATTTGTATTAATCATAATTGGAATGATTACTTTTAGTAGCTCATTAAATTTTGATAATCAAGCATATTGGACCTACGATCAAACAAGTGGAACTAATCTTCCAGAATTTTTTGATAAAATATATAATGGTACAACTCAAAATATGGATAATAGCAATTGGGTATCTGGATTAATAAGAAACGCATTATTATTTGATGGAGATAATGAAGTTGTTAATATGACGACTAATCCTTTAACAGGGGTAGGGGATAACAACTTAACAATTAATCTTTGGATTAACACAACACAAACATCACATTTTAGTGCAGCGTTCCACGTTGGTAATAATTCTGGTGCACTAACTTCAAGTTATATTCAAATCGGTACTACCAGTCAAGCAGATGTTTTAGTTAAATGGGAAGGTGCAGCAAATGAGATTGCATTAAATGGTGGTGTTATTGTTGCAAACACTTGGCAAATGATAACGTTAACTAGAGAAGGTGGTGCAGTTGACAATTGGACATTATATTTAGATAGTGTTGCTATTGATACAGGAATTAAAGATGAAACTTTTGGTGCTAAATTTAATGGTGGTGGAACAAGGTTCGGCGCTAGTGCACCATTTACATCGTCACAAAATTTTACCGGAAGATTGGACGAGTTTGGGATTTGGAATAGAACTTTAAATAATTCAGAAATTATTGAATTATATAATAGCGGTGAAGGAGTCACACCAGATCCACAAATTCTTACAACATTAGTCTCTCCAACTAATGGTTCTATTCAAGTGGATACAAACGTTTTGTTTAATGTGACGGTAACACCACAAACATTTAATCTAACAAATGCAACCTTATTAGTTTGGCATGATAATGGAACACTATTCAATCAAACAACCAATTTATTATCTGGAAATGTTATGATAACTACACAATTTAATTTAACTAATTTTATTGCGGATGACTTTGTTTGGAATGTTAAATCTTGCCAAGGGGATGGTAATGGTGATAATTGTACACTTGCAAAATCCAATTTTACATTTGAATGGAGGCCATTTAACATAACTGACATCGGATTTAATGCGGAAGTAATAGAAACATCCGACCAAAACTTTACATTAAATATTACATTACTTGATGGTTTCACTATCCAGTCTGCGAATTTAATTTATAACGGAACAATATTTGAAGGTGTAACGACAACTAATGTTGGTGGTGACGATTTTATATTGAGCATTGAGATTATAATTCCTGCAGGAGTTAATGGATTCTCAACTGAAAATAGAACTTTCATTTGGAATTTAACTATAGTTGAGATATCTAGTGGCGTAACAACATCCATTTCTATTGATGAAGAAACTCAAAAAGTTAATGAATTATTGTTTGGTATTTGTAGTCCAACATTAATAGTCCCAATGTTAAACTTTACAATGTTTAATGAAATTGATGGAGAAGAAATTAATGCAACCGCTAATGC
>SDBV01001851.1_pt1 | contig 31703 bp, 25 predicted proteins | sample 2277081 | NCBI WGS metagenome assembly SDBV01 (sample SAMN10402039, study PRJNA504765) | marine sediment metagenome | isolation source: marine sediment core GS10_PC15, 223 cmbsf | place: Arctic Ocean: Southern Knipovich Ridge | collected 2010 | reverse complement strand
GGTTGAACGTCGAGTTCGTCGTGGGCGGTGACCATGTCGCGCCACCAGGCCTCGCGGACATTCCGCTTCAACTCGACCCCCAGCGGCCCGTAGTCCCAGAAGCCCTGCAACCCGCCGTAAATCTCGCTCGACTGAAACAAAAACCCGCGCCGCTTGCACAGGGCTACTAGTTGATCCATTTCCATAATGACGATTCACTCCAACTGAAGAAACGAAGAAAGGACACTGTAACATCAATATCGGGCTGCAAATGCGGAAACCGGCAAAACGAACCACGGATTACACAGATAACACGGATGGGAAGCGGCGAAATGTGATGCTCTGCCTATTCTATCCGTGATATCTGTGTAATCCGTGGTTTCTTCGTGAGCAGTGATGAATTATGAACGATGAACGGCCGCTTGGGAACTACGCCCCCCGTTCATCCTCATTCAATAGTTACGGATTCGGCCCACAAACTGGTTCCCATGCTCCGCGTGGGAACCCGCTGCCGGGACGCTCCGCGTCCCTTGAATTGCGAGAAAACATGGGTTCGGCGGGCCCGACGCAGAGCGTCGAAGCATGGCGTTCCCACGCAGAGCGTGGGAACGAGAAGCCGGGCTGCTCGCTGGGATCTTCACTCGTCAGCTTCTCAGACCAGCCGGATTCGCGTTTTTTCGGGGTCCATTTCGGGGACGGCGTGGAAGCGGTCGATTCTGGCGGCGGTCAGGATGTCGTCATCGCGGCCGATGTTGACCAGATTCCTACCCCCGGGACTCTTGCGCAACTCGGCCGCCAACCGCTCCGGCGGCAACGGCTCGGCTCCCAAGGCCTGGGGCAAGACGAAACGGTGCAGCCACGTCTCCCGCGCCGTAAGCGCCTGGGCGTTCTGCTCGTAAGGCACCGCACCCAGTCGAGTAATCCGTTCCACCAGCATCCCGGCCAAAAGCACATCATCGTTGCTGATCGCCCCTTGGGTTCCGGCACAGATCAGGTGAATGTCGTCCTGGGGTGATTGCAGTAGGTCGCGAACCACCGCCTGGGCGTTGACAAACGCGCCGATCAAAACCCGACTGGCCGTGGATGTCGTCGCGATGGCCCGGGTGCCGTTGGTCGTGGTAAAGATGACCGTCTTGTCGGCGACGACCTCGGGCGCGTAATCCTCGGGCGAATTTCCCAGGTCGAACCCGTCAATGGGCAGCCCGTGGCGTTCTCCACCGAGAATCGCGTCCCCATTGGCGAACTGCTCGGCGACGGCCTGGGCCTGCTCGACTTCCAGACAAGGAATCACCTCCTTGGCCCCCGCTTGCAGCGCGTGGACGATGGTGGTCGACGCCCTTAGCACGTCGATAATCACGACCGTCCCCCCCGCCACATCCTTGGGCTCGACCAGCTTCGGCAGCGAGAAGACGTTGAGCCGACTTGTCATACAACTGCCCTAAAGTGTTTAACAGCAAGTGCTTATGGTATTTCGGGACCCAAATTCCGGGCGTAGCGGCCGCGAAATCGGCCCCCCGATTACCTTTATCGGATCTCTGCTTCCGTATGTCCCTTTTCCACTCTACAATAATTCCCCATGTCATACCGATCTGTGGCCGATTTTCTGGAAGAACTTGGACACGCCGGGGAACTGGTTCGGGTCGACGCCGAGGTCGATCCGGCGCTGGAAATCGCCGAGATTACGCGACGAATCGCCCAAACGGAAGGCCCCGCCCTGCTTTTCGGCAAAGCACGAAATATCACCCCCCCCGTATTAACCAATCTGCTGGGCTCTGACCAACGAATACGCCGGGCGCTGGGCGGGGCCTCGCCGGATGACGTGGCCGGGCGGATCGACGCGATGATCGACCCGGCCGAGCCGGCCGTCTGGATTGAGCGGCTGAAATCGTCTCCACGGACCTCGCTGCTCGATTGCGTCCCCCCAAAAGTGGTCAGGTCGGGGCCTTGTCAGCAGGTCGTGCGGCTCGGTGATGACGTCGATCTGGGTGAGTTGCCGGCCCTGCAATCGGCTCCCGAGGAGACGAGCCCGATCATCTCGGCGGCCATGCTTTGGACGGTCGACCCCGATACGGATCGCCCGGTCGGCGGCTGCTATGACCTGGCGGTCCTTGGCCCGAACCGACTGGCCGTCTGCCGCTCGGCCGAGCGGGAGGCGGCCCGATTGCTGGGAAGATACCAAGAGCTCGGTCGACCGATGCCCGTGGCGATCGTCTTGGGAGGTGATCCCGTGTTGGCCTTGGCCGCGGCCATGGCGAGTGACGTCGGCGCGACAGCCGGGTTCCTTCGCGAGAAGCCGATCGATGTGGTCCGGTGTCGCACGGTGGAATTGGACGTGCCGGCCGATGCAGAGTTCATTTTCGAAGGTCTCGTCGATCCGAGTGAACCGACGGCGGAAGTGGGACCGGTGTGTACGCCGATCGGTCGATACAGTCCGCCGCGGTCGTATCCGGTGATGGGGATCACCGCGGTGACGAGCCGCGCGAACCCCATTTTCCCGACCACGGTCGTCGGCCCGCCACCGCACGAGCTGTCGCGTATTCACCGGGCGGTGGCACGGATCCGGCTGCCGCTGTTGAAGCTGGCTATTCCTGAACTGATCGACTACGACCTGCCGAGCTTTGCCGCCGTAAGGCACTGGGCCGTGATTTCGATCCACAAGACTCACGCAGGGCAAGCCCGGCGCGTAGCGCATGCGGCCTGGGGGATGCACGAGTTGATGTTCGCCAAGGTGTTGGTGCTGGTCGACGACGACGTGGACGTGCGCGATCGGGACTCCGTCTTGGCAGCCATCGCGGGCAACGTGAATCCCGGGCGGGACATCATTTTTCAACAGGGCCCGCCCGACCCGTTGGACCCGGCCACGCCGCCGGACGAACTCGGCCAGAAGATGGCGATCGACGCCACGTCCAAGTTGCCCGGCGAACACAAGGGCCCCTGGCCGGCCGCGGCTGCGATGAGCGACTCGATACGCCGACAGGTCGAAGATCGCTGGGCCGAATACGGCCTGGGCCCAACCGTTTAGCAGCCGGGCTTGCCCGGCGTTTTTTTGAAGCAGTAGGCGGTAGGCAGTAAGCAGTAGGTCGCCGTGCCGGCGACCGCTAAACGGGGTGATGATGACGGTCGATAAGTCTTCGCAGCGGGTGCGTCGGATGTTCGGTGAGATTGCCGGGCGGTACGACTTTTTGAATCATCTCTTGTCGCTGGGGATCGATCGGTCCTGGCGACGGAAGACGGTTCGGTTGGTGCCGCCGCAAGGCGATGCGCCCATTTTGGACGTCTGCTCGGGCACGGGTGATTTGGCGTTGGCCTATTGGCGGGCAAGCGGGCCGGGGGTGCCGATCGTGGCGACCGACTTCTGCCTGCCGATGCTGGAGATTGCCGAGAAGAAGTGCCGTCGGCTGGGTGCGGCCGAGCGGATCACGCTGTTGGAAGCCGATACGCAGCACTTGCCGCTGCCGGACGATGAGTTTCAGATCGTCTGCGTGGCCTTTGGGCTGCGGAACGTCAGCGACACCGATCGGGGCTTGCAGGAGATGGTTCGCGTGTGTCGGCCCGGGGGTCGGGTGGCCGTGTTGGAGTTCTCCATGCCGACCTTGTGGCCGCTGGGGGCCTTGTATGGCTGGTATTTCCATCGCGTTCTGCCGCGGATCGGGCAAGCCCTGGCCCGAAGCTCGATCGAGGCTTACAATTACCTTCCGACGAGCGTGGGCCAGTTTCCCCAGGCGGAAGCTTTGGCCCGACGGATGCGAGGCGCCGGCCTGCGCGAGGTCGCCTATCATCGGTTTACCCTGGGGATTGCCACTTTATACGTGGGTGAAAAATGAAACGCAACATGGTCTTGGCCGTCACGGGCGCCAGCGGGGCGGCCTACTCGATGCGGCTGTTGGAAGTGCTCCTGGCGGCCGGGTGCGACGTGCATCTGACCATCAGTGCGGCCGCCGTGGCCGTCTTGAAACAGGAACTGAACCTCTCGGTCGACCTGGAGAAGTTCAAGCCGAAGATGCTGATGCTCGACACGGGCGAGACGCCCAAGGACCGCAAGCTCAAGGCGATCCGCAAGGCGGCCGGCATCTCGAGCGAATCGAGCGATGTGTTGTCATTCGGCTCGGGTGAGCCGGGCGCAATCCATTACTACCACTACCGCGACTACACGGCCGCCATCGCCAGCGGGTCGTTCTTGACCGACGGCATGGCAATCTGCCCCTGCTCGGCCGGCAGCCTCAGCGCCATCGTGCACGGCAACAGCGCCAACCTGATCCACCGTGCGGCCGACGTGCATCTGAAAGAACGTCGCAAGCTGATCCTGGTTCCCCGAGAGACGCCGCTGTCGCTGATGCAACTAGACAACCTCAAACGGGCCGCCGAGGCCGGGGCCGTGGTGCTGCCGGCCATGCCCGGGTTCTATCACGGCGCCAAGTCGATCGGCGATCTGATCGATTTCGTGGTGGCGAGGATTTGCGATCAGTTGGGGGTTGCGAACTCGTTGATTAAGCGCTGGGGGAAGTGAGTTGTAAGTTGTGAGTTGTAAGTTGTAAGTTATTGGTTCTTGAGGACGGGGTCAGCGATGCAGGATTATCGGAAGTTGAATGTGTGGCACAGGTCACACCAGCTTACGCTTGCCGTTTATAGGGCGACGGCCAGTTTTCCGCGAGAAGAGCTTTATGGCTTGATCAGCCAAGCCCGCCGCTGCGCTGCTTCGGTGCCGGCGAACATCGCGGAGGGCTGCGGAAGGGACAAGAACGGCGACTTCGCCCGATTTCTCGATATCGCGGCCGGCTCAGCCAGCGAATTGGAATACCATCTTCTCTTGGCCCGCGACCTCAGCTTTCTCGACGACTCACAATACGGTCCACTCTCCAACGAAGTTGGAGAAATCAAGCACATGCTCGCCTCCCTAGCCCGCAAAGTCCGCTCCACTCCCAAGAACTAATAACTCACAACTTACAACTCCCTCATGCTCACACGCATCCAAAACTTGCTCGAAATGATCCGCTTCAGCCATACGCTCTTCGCGTTGCCGTTTGCGCTGCTGGCGGCCGTTATGGCTTGGGCGGTTAATGCCGGCAGTGAGCCGCCGGTGCCGTTTCGGGCGCTGGACCTGCTGGGGATCTTGGTTTGTATGGTCACCGCCCGCAGTGCGGCCATGGCCTTTAATCGGTTGGCCGACCGGCGGCTCGATGCGCTGAACCCGCGGACCGAGGGCCGCCATCTGCCGGCCGGGATCTTGAGCACCGGCAGCGTGGTGCTGTTCACGGTCGTCTGCTCGCTGGGTTTCGTGGCCGGGACGCTGTTGTTCTTGCCTCGGAACCCGATCCCGTTGTGCGCCAGTGTGCCGGTGCTGTTGTTCCTGCTGGGTTACAGTTACGCGAAACGTTTTACGTCGCTGGCCCATTTTTGGCTGGGGACGGCCCTGATGCTGGCCCCTTGGGCGGCCTGGGTGGCGATCCGCGCGGAGATCTTTGCCCTCCCGCCGGTGTTGCTGGGGCTGGCCGTGATGCTCTGGGTGGCCGGGTTCGACATGATCTACGCCTGCCAGGATGCCGAGTTCGACGTGAAAATGCGGCTCCGCAGTATACCGGTCCGATTCGGGGTGGCCGGGGCCCTGCGGATCGCCGCATGGTGCCACGCGGCAACAATCGCGGTACTGCTGGTGTTGGGCCGGGTGTTCGAGCCGTTTGGCACGATCTACCTGGCCGGCCTGACGGCCATCGCCCTGTTGTTGGTCTACGAACACTGGCTGGTCCGCCCCGACGACCTAACGCGAGTAAACCGCGCCTTCTTCCACGTCAATGCCGTGGTCAGTTTGGGTCTATTAGCGGTTGGCGTGATTGATGTGCTAATGTAAGTTGTGAGTTGTGAGTTATGAGTTGTAAGTTTTCAAGGAAAGACGCTAGACCGCCGATTCCCCGCTGACTTACAACTTACAACTCACAACTTACAACTTACAACTCATAACTCATAACTTACAACTCCCCATGAACACACAAAGCCTGACAACTCGACTCGATGAAATCCGCGAGAAGATCGAGGCCGGGGATCGTATCTCGGCGGTCGATGGGGAGTTTCTCTATCGCGAGGATGTCGATCTGCACGTGGTGGGTGAACTGGCCGATTTGGTCCGGCGGCGCAAGAATGGGGCCGTGGCCTATTTTAACATCAATGCCCACCTCAACCCGACCAACGTCTGCATTTATCGCTGCAGCCTGTGCGCCTACAGCCGCGACTTGGACGAGCCCGGCGCGTTCGTGCTCAGTGATGACGAGATCCTGGCCCAAGGCCAAGAGGCGTCGGATCGCGGATGTACCGAAGTGCATATCGTGGGGGGCGTGCATCCGGAGAAGAAGTTCGACTGGTACCTGGGCATCATCGAACGGCTGCACAACGCCTTTCCCCGGCTGCACTTGAAGGCCTGGACGGCCACCGAAATCGCCTGGTTCGCACAGATCACGAAGCGTTCGGCTCGGGCCGTGTTGGAGGATCTGGTTCGCGTCGGGCTGGGGAGCCTGCCCGGCGGCGGGGCCGAAATCCTCGACCCCGAGATCCGCAGTGAGATTTGTCCCCGCAAGGCCGACGGCCGGACCTGGCTGAACGTGCATCGGGTGGCCCATCAAATGGGGCTGCGATCCAACGCCACGATGCTCTACGGACACCTCGATCACGTCGAACATCGCATCGATCACCTCGTCCAGTTGCGACTACTGCAAGACATCACGGGCGGCTTTCAGGCGTTTATCCCGTTATCGTTTCACCCGAAAAACACACGGCTGAGCCATCTCCCCAAGCCGTCCTCACTGCTGGACCTTCGCACCATGGCCGTCAGCCGGCTGATGCTGGACAACTTCGACCACCTCAAAGCCTACTGGATCTCGCTAGGCCTCGGCACGGCCCAGACCGCGTTGGGTTACGGCGCCGACGACCTCGACGGCACGGTCGGCGAAGAGAAGATCCACCACGACGCCGGTTCCACGGCCCCGAAGTCCTTGACCATCGACGAGCTCCGCGCGATGATCCTCGAATCGGGCCACCAACCGATCGAACGCGACACACTCTACCGGCCGGTGAAACGGGAAGGGGCGGATTGGGAAGTCGAGCCGTAGCGAGTGGCGCCGATGGTCTTGCCATTCTGCTTAGCGTGTCGCAAAACCATCGGTGCTACGTGTTACTTTCCCGAAGCGGCGACATTTTATAACATTTAGAGTCTGACCCCGATGTTCCGGATGTTCCGACGGGGAATATCAAGAAAGGATAATCCCTCTCAATTACTCCAACTCGTTTATGTCTTGTCTAATTGCCCCTCTAGCAACAAAAAGAATGTTGTCTCCGCTCTGGACACATACAACATTAGTTCCAATTGAGATGACTAATCCCTGATTTACTTCTCCATCATCCTTCCAATAGACCTGTTCTCCAACATCCATTTTTCTTCTCCTTTGGGCAGTTTTGGGATGTCTTTGTGTACGAATACGGGCGATTATACCCCTTTCCCATAATGAAATCCATCCGGGGCGTCAGGGAGCGTCACGCGCCGGCCTGGAGGACCGTTCACGCCCAAGGCCGTTTGCGGTTCTTGGCCTTTACGACACTTTCACGGATGAGCCTGGCATCTTCCTCGACTTGGAAGTCGAACATGCCGAGGCAAATGAAGTCGGCACCGCTGTCAAAAGCGTATTGAATGCCGTCTTTAGGCGGGATGGCGCCGGCGGCGAGGACTTTGAACGCGATCCAGGGTACCTTGACGTCCTGCATGAAGGCCACCGTCTCTTCGTGTTCGTGACAGAACATACTGTCATGGTATTCGTCATGGTGGGGCGACTCCCGCTCGAACATCTCCATGAACCGACGATTCTTCTTCGGATGGGCCGACCAGTAGCGGTCATGGTGGAGCGTCTTGATGTAGTAATCGGGTTGGAGGCCTTCCCGTTCACAAAAGGCGATTGGCTCGAGTCGGTGGGCGCCGATGCCGACGGGAATGCCGTACTTTCGCACAATCTCGCAGGCCTTGATGATGTTATCTTGCTTGCCTTGATGATACCAGATGTCGCTGGCCCCACCCCACACGTAAGCCGACGAGGCGCCCAACTCTAGGTGCTGGACCAGCCGCCGCTCGAACTGCTGGATGTCGGTAGTGATCACGTCGGCAAGCCAGACCATCTTGCCACCCCACTGGTCCCAGTAGTTCGAGAGGCCGAAGTGCTGGAAGTTGTGGTCCTTCAGCACGATCGAGTTGCAGCCCAGTTCCTCGCACTTCTTCAGCGTCATGAAGATGCGTTCTTCGGTGTTGTAGGCTCGTGCCAGCTCACCAACGTAATCGAGGTCACGGGCGTGCATGTTCATGCTGATCAGGTTGCTTCCGCTGATCAGGCGGCCAAGCGTAAGATTGCCGATCTTGCCGAAGGGCATCTTGTTCTGCTTGGCGACCACTTCCGGATCGTTCAAATCCAGGTGCTTCAGTCTCCAGTATTCCTTGGAGTCCGACGCGTTGATGACGATCCGGGTTGGCCGAGTGACGGCGTCGACCTTGTCTTCCGCCTCGGCCTTCCTGGACCACGAAGCGATGCCGAAGACCGACAAGATACCCAACTTGCCGAGGAGTTCTCTGCGGCTGTGCCCTGGCGGTGCGGCAGTGGTCTCTGAGGCCTGCGGAGTGGCTCTCTGAAAACGCCCAAGCAAGCCCATGACGCTTCGCACGACGCGCCGGACCGTCACTTGGATTCGCTGGGCAAGCGACGTTCGATTATCGGACATCAAATCATTCCTCCCTGAGCAGTGGTCGTATGAATTTGGAGGTCTACCCGGCATGGTCAGCTTGAGCTCTTCAGAAAAGCCTACCTAGCCAAGGCCTCACGGTAGCACGGAAGACGCGCCGGTGCAACCCTGGGCGATTCTTCGAGATTTCAGTTGCTCTCCATGCAGCCGTTTTCAACCGGTCCGGGGAGGTCAGGGGGGGAGGTCACGGTCCGGGGAGGTCAGGGGGGGAGGTCAGGGGAGGTCAGGGTCAGACTCTAAATATTATAATTTACTTGGTTTTGGCGATGGTCTGCTCTAGTTTGGCCAGTGTTTTCTTGAGGGCGACTTGATTGGCTTGGGGCTCATGGCCCTCGCGGAAGCGGCGACGGGCCATGCAGACGGCCATGGAGCTGATGTTGCCGAAATATCGGCGACGTTAGACGTTAGTAGACGTTAGGGTCAGACTCTAAATATTATAATTTACTTCATTTTGGCGATGGCCCGCTCTAATGTGGCCAGCGTTTTTTCGAGGGCGACTTGATTCGCTTGGGGCTCGTGGCCCTCGCGGAAACGACGACGGGACATGCAGACAGCCATGGAGCTGATGTTGCCGAAGTACCGGCCGATCTCGCGTTGCGTCAGGCCGCTGTGGCGACAGGCCATCTCCAGGGCCAGAGCCTTCGGCTCGCCGGCGCGGTTGCCGTGGCGCCGCAGTCCGGCCGGGTCGAGCCCGAATGCGTTGCCCACCACGCGGCAGATCGTCTCCAGGTCGAGTTCCTTCGGCGGCAGCGCGAGGTCGCGATCGGAAGGTCGGCCCGAGCGTCGCTGCTGGAGCGATTGCTCGATCTGTCGAACGTACGACTCGGCCCCGATGGCATGATCGCTTGCCCGAAGCGCCTCGCGCAACGGCCGATCGTCTTCCATCAAGCACGCATGAACATGGGCTCGGTAGTGTCTTCTCGCGGCGGTTGGCGTGTTGCCGAACTGTTCGAGCAGATCGTAACAGATCCAGGGCTGCTGGTCCTTCTTCCGCACGTAGCCGGGATAGCTGCTCCAGGGGAAACCGGCAAGTCGGCTCGCTCGCTCGGCCTTGGCCAGTTTCGATTTCCCTGCAACCTTGACCGGGTTCAAGTGGATGTAGCGAGCCAGTGCGACGAGATACTCGTCATTTTCGACCAGCTTTGCCCCATAGCGTCCCTGAAAGACGTGACCGGGCGAGTCGTGCTTGAACCGGAAGTAGAGCGCATAGCTGGTGTTCAGCCGTTGCATGAATCGCGCGAGGTTTGCCTGCCGCGTCCTCAGCAGCAGGTGGTAATGGTTTGGCATTAAAACGTAGGCATAAAGCACCACGTCGTGGGTTTGCAGATTGTCGCGCAGTTGGCGCAGGAATCGCAGGTGGTCGTCATCGCCGAGGAAGATCCGCTTCCGGCCGTTACCCCGAGCCATCACATGGTACAGGGCGCCTTCAAATTCGATTCGCGGTGGTCGTGGCATACCCGTAGAATAGCATATCGGCCGCGGCCATGCAAGGGGAAATTATAATATTTAGAGTCTGACCCTGATCCCTCTTTCACCCCACGTCGCCGAGGTCCAGGGCCTTGCCGTAGCGGACTACTGTCATGCGGCGTAAGCGGGCGTGGGCTGGGTTGCTTAGGCCGGGGTCGGACTTGACTAGGGATATGGCGTCGCGGCGGGCTTCTTCTAGGACCTCGATGTCGCGGAGCAGGTCGGCGATGCGGAATGGGGGTAGGCCGTGCTGCTTGGTGCCGAACAGTTCGCCCGGGCCGCGGAGCTTGAAATCTGTTTCGGCTAGCTTGAAGCCGTCGGTCGAGCCGACAAACGCTTTGAGTCGTTGTTGCGACTCCTCGGTCTTCGGATCGGCGAACACGGTGCAATAGCCGGAGAACTTGCCGCGGCTGATGCGGCCGCGAAGCTGGTGCAATTGGGCCAGGCCGAAGCGATGGCCGTCTTCGATGGTCATCAAGGTTGCGTTGGGTACGTCGACGCCCACCTCGACCACCGACGTGCAGATCAGCGCCTGAATCTCGCCGCAGCGGAACTCGTCCATTACGGCGTCCTTTTCGTCGGAAGTCATTCGGCCGTGGACCAATCCCAACCGAAAGGCCTCTAGCTCCCCGTTGGCCAGGTTCTCGAAGGTGGTTTCCAGGTTGGCGATTTGGCCCGATTCCGACTCTTCGACCAGCGGGGTGACGATGTAGCCTTGGCGACCTTCGCGGAGTTTTTTGCGGAAGAAGTCCCACCATCGCTCGCGCTTCGCTTCGTCGGCCAGGTAGGTGTGGACCTTCTGCCGGCCCGGCGGACTGTCGCGGAGGATCGAGACGTCCAGGTCACCGAACAGGGTCATGGTGACGGTGCGTGGGATGGGCGTGGCGGTCATGACCAGGTAATGCGGATCGGTGCCGGCCTGTTTGAGAATTGCCCGTTGTCGAACGCCGAACTTGTGCTGCTCGTCGATCACGACCAGGGCCAAGTTGTCGAACTCGACGTCTTCCTGGATGATGGCCTGGGTGCCTACGACGATGTCGATTTGTCCCTGGGCAATCTGCCCGAGCAATTCGGCCCGTTGCTTGGCCGGCAGCCCGCCGGTCAGTCGCCCGAGGCGCACTTCGCTGGTGGCGAGGAGTTTTTCGAGCGTTTGGGCATGTTGTCGGGCGAGCACTTCGGTGGGGGCCATCAAGGCGGCTTGGCGACCATGGGCCACGGCCATGAGCATCGCATAGACGGCGACCACCGTCTTGCCGCTACCTACGTCGCCCTGCAGCAAGCGATTCATGGGCACATCGCCGGCCATGTCGGCGGCAATCTCGTCGATTGTCTTTTGTTGTCCTTCGGTCAACTCGAAGGGGAACCGTCGCCGGATGCGTGCATCGATCCGGGCGGTCGCCTCCAGCGGCGTGGCCCGATGGCTGGCGCTCTGCTGGAGGCGCTTGATCGCCAGGGCCAGTTGCAAGATGAACAATTCCTGATAGACCAACCGCCGCCGGGCTCCGGCCAGGCTCTCGTGGTCGTCGGGAAAGTGGATCTGCGGCAGAGCACGCCCCAGCGGCCAAAGGTTGTGCGTCTTAAGATACTGCTCGGGAAACGCCTCGTCGAGCAATCCGCCGTACGACTCGAGCGTCTGGCGAACAATCCGGCGCAACTCCCATTGTTGAATCCCTTCGGTCAAGGAGTAGACGGGCAAGAGCTTTCCGACCGGTTCCTGTTCGTCCTCGCCGAGCGTTTCGACCCGGGGATGGCTCATTTGCCAAACGAGTCCCTGATACTTGGGCTTTCCGGAGAGCATCAGACGTTGGCCGAAGGTGAACTTCTCAAGCATGAAGGGCTGGTTGAACCATACGGCGCGGATGTGCGCGGCGCCACAGCGGACCAACACGCCGAGCAGACTGCCGCCGGAGTCGGTCGATCGCAGGTCGATGTCCTCGACCACGCCGCAAACGCTTTGCAGCTTTCCCTCTTCCAGATCAGCGATTTCACGGCGATCGGTCAGGTCCTGGTAGTCGCGTGGAAAGAAGAAGAGCAGATCGGCGGCCGTGTTGATCCCCAGCCGGACAAGCAACTCCGCACGGTACGGCTCCACGCCCGGCACGAATTGCACGGGGGTGGCCAGTTGCTCGGCGGCATTTCGTGGGGGTGGGTTCATCCTGGGAACTGACTGGGATTCCGTGATGGTGGAGGTTTTGCCGTTTTCAACGTACCGCTACAGCACTAAATGACGAGATCCGAATGACGAATGACGAAGCAAGCTTCTTCCTTTCGTCATTCGTGCTTCGTCATTATCCTTTGCGTGGGTCTTCGTTCCTCGACCCACCCTACGAGAAACCTGGCTACAAGTACTTCTGATAGGCGGCGACGGCGAGTGTGTCGCAGCGTTCGTTTTCGGGATGGCCGGCATGGCCTCGGACGTGCGTGAAACGGATCGGATGCTTGGCGATCAATTCGTCGAGCCGCCGCCACAAGTCTTCGTTCTTGATCGGCGCGAAACTCCGCCCGGTGCGGCGGCGCCAACCGTTGGCTTTCCATTTCGAGAGCCACTCGCTGAGGCCTCGACCGACATAGATGCTGTCGCTGACGAGTTCGACCGACGTGGGGCGTTTGAGGGCCTCGAGACCGCAAATGACGGCCATCATCTCCATCCGATTGTTGGTCGTTTCGGGCTCGGCACCGGATTGTTCGAGCGTCTTTTCGGACTTTCGATGCTTCAGGATGAAGGCCCAGCCACCCGGTCCGGGGTTTCCGCTGCATCCACCGTCGGTGAATAAGATGACCTCGGGTAGTTCGGCATAGGGGGTTCTACTCATGTTTGGGGGTCCCTGAGGTGGGGTTCTGTTTGTTTGCGCGACCCAGCATACCCAATTTCAGTGCGATATTGCGGCTAAATCGAACGTCTTGCTTGACTTTGACCCTCTGCGGAAGCGATAATCCACAAGAGCAGTCGACAGTGTTCTATCGTTTTGGTATTATTTAGTTTACGCTACCCTTGGTTTTGGAACAAAGGGGGTGGTCTCGTTCAGGATGTCTCATCCATCGCGACAGCTCAACAATCGTTAGAACTTATCCAATTCTTTGAACTTACGTAACCGTTAGCAGGAGGTAATAGTATGGCGACCCTAGGAAACGCTCTGGCAAAGCGAACGAAACGACCTACCGACCGGCGAGCCTTCACACTGGTCGAATTGCTGGTGGTCATCGCGATCATTGGGATCCTGATTGCCCTGTTGCTGCCGGCCATTCAGGCGGCACGCGCGTCGGCTCGTCGGGCTGAATGCAAGAGCAATCTGAGGAACATCGGCATCGGATTGCTGAACTACCACGACGCGCACAAGCGATTTCCACCCAGTGCCGTCTGGGACGCAAGACGCTCGCTCGATGGCAGCGGCGCAAATGAGGGGCTGATCGATTCAGGCACGCCCCACGCGAAACTTCGAGAAACCTGGGCGATCGTGATCTTGCCGTATATCGAGCAGGAAAGCACGTACGACGCATTCGATCTGGACAAATACGTAACTGACACTACACCCCGGGGCGCCAACGACGCGTCCACCAATGCACTCGCCCACGCAACGCGAATCGACACGTTACTTTGCCCCGAAGACTCGGCCAACAACCGCCAAATGCTGATGGGAAGTTCCGGCGGCGGCGGCTTGTCCGCGTTGGGCGATTACTGGGGTCGGAGTAACTATGCCGCCAACGGTGGCTTGTGCCTGTCGGGCTATGATGGGCCGCTTGACTCGAATCGCAGAAGTGTTCCGCCTGCGTCCGAATGGACGCCCAAGAGGAGGTCAGGGCGTTTCAAAGACGCGAGGCCCTGGTTCCACAAGTGGTGCCGCGGCGTGATGGGGGCCAATGACGGCTTGAAGATTGAAGATATCGGCGACGGCACCGCCAGTACGGTCTTGGTAGCCGAAATCCGCGCCGGGATCACCGAGTTCGATCTCCGCGGCACCTGGGCTCTCGCCGGCGCCGGGGCCAGCGCCCTGTGGGGACACGGGCTATGGGGCGATGCCAACGGGCCCAATGCCACGACTTCCGCCGCCGCGGACGATATTTGGGGTTGCAGCCAGATTCGGGCAGCCTTCGGCCAGGGCCCGTCGGGGGCCAAGACCCTCAAGGACCTGGGAATGCCTTGCTATAACGGAAGCAACTCGCAGGCGACCTCACGCAGCATGCACGAAGGGGGCATCCAAGCCCTGTTCTGCGACGGCAGCGTCCACTTCATCTCTAACGGGATCGAACTCGGCGGCGCCGCTCGTTCCGGAGTGCCCAATCAACCTAAGGGCAAGTACCTCGGTGCCTGGGATCGTATGATGTTGTCTAACGACGGCCTGCCTGTCGAGCCCGAAGACTTCGGCGGATAGTAATCGATAGCCATGAGGCCGCCGCAAACGGCCACCGATTATCCGGATCATAGCCGACGGCACCTCGGGAAACCAGCACCTCGGGAAACGGTGCCGTTTTCTTTGCCTTGGGCTAACATCAAAGTTAAGGTCGAGCCACGGACGCAGAGCCGCCAACCGGTCTTGCCTTGCCCGGACGTTCCGTCACAAACTCAATCCGTGCTTCATCCGTGACTGGGAAACGTTGTGAACGGCAAGAACTACTTCAGGTGACTGAAGTGCTTCCTGCATCTTGAGAGTGGGGTATTCTCACGAATCGGGCTCGCCGGCGAGTGTTTCTTCGGCGGCCGAGGTGACTTCGCCCGGCGTTTCGTAGCGTGAACGGGCAAATTGCTCGAAGCCTTCGGTCAACTCGGAATCGAGCCGTGGTTGTTCCTGAAGCTGCCAAGGCAGGCGGACGGTGAAGGTGCTGCCCTTACCCAACTCGCTTTCCGTGGTAATCTCTCCGCCGAGCAACTTGCACAACTCTTTGACGATCGAAAGCCCCAGCCCGGTGCCCGAGAATTCCCGGGTCATGGCGTCGCCGTCGGGTACGGCGGTACCCCCTTGGCGAAACTTCTCGAAAATTGCCCGTTGGTCTTCCTCCGCGATCCCCACGCCCGTGTCGCTGATTTGCAGTCGCAGCCGATTCTCCCCGTCGCGATTGGCGGAAACGGTGATCCGTCCTCCTTCGGGCGTGAACTTGATCGCGTTGGAGAGCAAGTTGTTGATCACCTGCTGTACGCGGGCCTGGTCCTGATGCAGCGGCGGTAGGCCCGGGTCGACGTGGGCCTTCAGATCGATGTTTTTCTTCTCGGTCAACGGCCGGGCCATGTCGCACTGAGCGTGGACCACCTGCTCGATCTGGAAATCGGTCAGCCGGACATCCATCTTGCCGCTCTCCATCTTGGCCAGGTCCAGGATGTCGTTGATCATATCCAACAGCACCCGACCCGACGACTGGATGTTCTGCACGTAGCGCTGCTGCTTCTCATCGAGCGACTCGATCGATTCGAGCACTTCGCTGAACCCCAGGATGCTGTTCAGCGGAGTGCGAAGTTCGTGGCTCATGGTGGCCAGGAAATCGCTCTTGATCGTATTCATTTCGTACAACCGCATGTTGACCTGAGCCAGTTCGTCGACTTTCCCGTCCAGATCGGTGTTCACATGGCGGAGTTCCTCCTGGGTGGCGACCAGATTGCGCAACATGCGATTGAAGGAGACGGCCAACGACTCGAATTCATCACCCGTGCGGATGTCGGCCCTCAGCGCGATATCCCCGTGACTGATCGCATCGCTGACGTCCCGCAAATGCCGCAACGGTTTGACGATCACGTAGCGGACAATCACATAGGAAGCCACCATGGCCAAAAAGACGGTCACAATGGCAAGGGTCAGCAGAATGGCCCGGTTGACGTACAAGGCATGCTGCGTCCGCTCGTTGGAGATCGTAACCCGGGCCACTGCCATCAAGTCGCCCTCGATCAGCGACCTACCCGCGCTCACCTCGCTGCCGGCCAACGCCATGCCCCCTTGCATCGCCGATAACGAGGTGGAATTCAGAGCGTTGTGGCAAGTCACGCACACGGGTGCGTCGGCATAGATCGGCTGATAGTATTGGTACTCCTTTTGGCCCTGCGTGAATCTCTCTTCAAACGGGGGAACCTCGGAATCCGAGACTCCTTGTAAATCGGAATTCACGAAACGGGTCAGAATCCTAACCTCGTCGGGATCTAGCTCTTCCTTCATTTCGTCCATTTCGTCGTCGGTTTCCGATTCGGGTGTTTCCTCCTGGGGGCTTCCCAGTTTGACGATGGGACGACCGCTGAGGTCCGGCGCGATAAACGCGTATCGATATTCCTCCTTGCTGAGGCTGGCCGTCGCCGCATCGACCACCGGGGTCAAGTCCTCGTCTTCGAGCCCCTCCCAATGCATGGCCACCAGACTCTGAATGACCAACAGCCGACACGTGGATCGGTTCTGGTTGCGGACGATCCGCTCCATCTGGCTGCCGTAGATCAAGAAGCTGGTCGTGATCAGCACCATCAAGCAAACTCCGAACAGGATCCGGCACTTCCGTTCCAGGCTGGTCTCGCCCAAGACGTTTTTGATCGACCGATAGGACATGACATTCGCGGATCGAGGAGATGATATTGCCCAACTCCCGCATTCTACGGAAATCGGCCCAAACACGCCAGAGGGAAAGGAGTCGCGAAAAGCCGGGGGGCAGGAGCAGGTTTGTGCAAAGTACGGCTCAAATAGGCCGGCCTGGGCATCGCGAGGAGAAATGGGACTGTAGCAACAAGATGGGGTTCCACCACAAAGAGACCACGGATTACGCGGATGTCACGGATAGAATAGGCAGAGCATCGCGTTTCGCCGCTTCCCATCCGTGTTATCTGGGTAATCCGTGGTTCGATTCTCCTTGTTCTAAAGCATCCCCAACGGATCGACGTCTGCGATCCACTGTACCTCCTTGGGGGGCTTCAACTGCTCGGTCGCCCGGCGAACCGCCTCGCGCAGGCTCTCGCCGTCGGGGCCCTGCACCTGGATCTGGAAGCGATATTTGCCACGCAGCCGAGCAAAAGGCGCCGGCGCCGGTCCGAGCACTCGCGCATCCGCCTGCGACTCTTTCAACGCGGCTGAGACCCGCTGGGCCATCTCGGCCGAAAACGCTTCCACCGTCTGGGCTATCGGCCCGCGGATTACCAACCGGATCATGCTCGTAAACGGGGGATACCCCAGCATCCGCCTGATCGGCAATTCCTTGGCGGCAAACGCCGCGAAGTCGTGCCGCACGGCCGCGCGGATCGCCGGATGGTCCGGGTTGGACGTCTGCACCAAGACGCGACCGCCTTTCGGTCCTCGCCCGGTCCGACCGGCCACCTGGGTCACCAATTGAAACGTTCGCTCGGCCGCGCGAAAATCCGGTAGGTGCAACGCCGTATCGGCATCGATCACGCCGACCAGCGTCACGTTGGGGAAGTCCAGCCCCTTGGCAATCATCTGCGTACCCAACAGGATCCGCACCTTGCCCGAGCGGAACGAATCCAGCGCCCGTTGGTGGCTGCCGCGCCCCTGCATGGTGTCGCTGTCCATTCGCAGGCAGGCCGCGTCGGGGAACCTCGCACGAACCTCCGCCTCTAAGCGCTGCGTTCCCCGACCGCCGTAACGAATCCCCTCGAACTCGCACTTAGGGCACGCCACCGGGGCCGGCTCATGGTAATCGCAATAGTGGCACAACGCGATCTCTTCCGTGCGGTGATGGGTCAGCGAGATGTCGCAATCCGGACATCGCAACGCATGACCACAAGCCGGACACTGAATATGGGTCGAGAAACCACGCCGGTTCAGCAGCAGGATGACTTGCCCGTCGGCGTCCAAGGCCGAACGGATCGCCGTGTGCAATTGCCGGCCGATCGCGCCGCGCGACTGCCGACGCATGGCCTCGTTGCGCAGGTCGATGGTTCCCGCCGCCGGCAACGGCCGGTCCGAGACCCGACGCGGCATCTCGACCAACGTATACTCACCCGTGGTGGCCCGATGCCAACTCTCCAGCGACGGCGTCGCCGAACCGAGCACCAAGGGAACTTCTTCGTCGGCAGCCCGGGCAATCGCCACGTCCCGGGCATGGTAGCGGGGGGCCGTCTCCTGTTTGAACGACGATTCGTGCTCCTCGTCCAACACGATCAATCCGAGATTCGGCGTGGGGGCGAAGATCGCGCTGCGGGCGCCCACCACGACCGGCACCTCGCCCGCCGCGATCTGCTGCCAGTGCCAATGACGCTCGGCGTCGGTCATGTGACTGTGCAGCACGGCCACCTTGCCAAAACGCGACCGGAACCGCTCGACCGTCTGCGGCGTCAGGCTGATCTCCGGCACCAGCACGATCGCCTGACGTCCAAAATGGATCACCTCCTGGATGGCCTGGATATAGACCTCCGTCTTGCCGCTGCCGGTCACCCCGTGAATCAACACCGTCTCGTGCCGGCGAGAATTCAAGGCGGCCAAGACCGCGTCGAGTGCGCGGCGTTGATCCTCGTTGGGCACCAGGTGCGGCTGGCAAATCTCGACCGACTCGACCTGCTGCGCCGTTTGGACGCGGCCGGTTTGCGAACGGATCAGCCCCTTCTTCCTCAAGCTCGTAATCGGCCCGGCCGTACACTCAGCCGCCCGGGCCAACTCGGACGGCGTCATCGGTCGCTCGGCCTCTTGCAACACCCGCATCACGGCGGCCTGCTTCTCCGACAGTTTCAATTCAGCCTGCTTGGGTTCAACGCTCAACAGCGTCGTCTTCCGCGTGCCCGCCTTGCCGCGTACGCCGGCCGGGATCACCGTCTCGAGCACTTGCCCCCAACCGCACATATAATGCTCCGCAATCCACCGGGTCAAGCGAAGCATGGCCGGCGAAAGCAGCGTGCGGCGATCGACGACCGCCTGCACGGCCTTCAACGGCCGTGAACCGGTCCGCCGCTGCCCCAGCCGCACACAATAACCGTCGACCGGCCGATTCCCCCGCCCCAACGGCACCCGCACCCGCACGCCCGGCTGAACCTTCTCGCAAAGCGAGTCAGGCACCAGATAATCGAACTCCCCCTGCAGCCCCTTAGTAAAGACAACCGTAGCCACAAGCTGCTCGCCCTGGTCGTCCTGCTCCCAGGGCTCCGGCTCGGTATCGAAAAGGTTTTGTTGTTCAGGCATATCAAACAGGTGACCAAATAGGATTCCGTAACTGCAGAAGTCTTCTGTTTAGCCACCACGGCCACGCGGTGCTAGCCGGTCAACACCGCGTGGCCGCCGTGGCTAAACGGACCTCCCCCAAATCACGAAAAGAGAAAAAGTAGCCTGACCCCTTTTCGGTTTCAGTGAATAGTTCTGACCCCTTTGTCACTCTCCTATTCACGGTCTGCCCCCAAATCCTCCATGACAGTTCTCAGTTCAGAGACCAACTCATTACCACGGAGGAACAATTCCTTGTCGTTGTACGTTGGATCAACGAATCCTTCATTGACTTCATGTGTAAAGCTGTCTAGATTCCCAGCAAACTCGTTGATCTTGAACTTCAGCCGACCGACCACCTCTGCCGAAGCCAAGGCCCATGGCATAACAACTAGACGCTTGGCGTTACGTCCATCCAATTGCCCACCAGCTTTCACTTGCTCGAGCGCGTAAACTGTCGCTTCAAGTGGGCAATGTTCAACAATACCCGGAATACGGATGGCCTTGTGGAATGCCCTGGTAGCAACGGCTCGATCTTTGTTGCCTTCGGACAGTTCGGAATAAAGATTCACGAGTAAGTCTTGAAACTCTTCGCTGCATTGACCTGCCGCAGCCGCAGGAATTAGCTCTATAAAAAGTAAGCGTTCAAGATCAACGTGAAATTGCGCCACAGTCCGGCGTCCAATCGCAACGGCTGCAAGTGAAAGGGCAAGTTCTGCTTCTGGATTCATCAGTTGTTACCTTTTTCACGTCTTCTCTATCCGTGTTTAATCCGTGTTCCATCCGTGGCTCCATCCCTATCATCCCACCGAACCCCAAAACCCCCGGCTATGGGCGGCTCGGGCCGGCTGATACAATGCAGACAATATCCCACCTGTAACGCGGCGGTTCAAGGCCAGGAGGAAAGATGCGATTGGGACTTTTTGGCGGAACGTTCGATCCGGTCCACTATGGACACCTGATCCTGGCCGAGTGCTGTCGGGAAGAGTGCCGTTTGGACGAGGTGCGACTGCTGCCGACGGCCGTCCCACCCCACAAACGGGGACGTCAGTTGACCGCCGCCGAGCCGCGGATCGAAATGCTCGAATTGGCCGTCGCCGGGCATCCTGCCTTCGCGGTCAGTCGTTACGAGACCGACCGGGGCGGGGTCAACTACACGGTCGACACGCTGACCCATTTCCAGCAAGAGAACCCCCAGGTCGAGCTGTTCTTTCTGATGGGGGCCGACATGCTGCGGGATCTGCCAAGTTGGCGCAACGTAGCGGAAGTTTGCCGCCTGGCAACTATCGTGGCGGTGCGGCGTCCCGATACCGACCCGCTCGATTTCGACTGCCTTGCCCAAGTCACCACGCCCGAGCGGATCGAGCATTTTCGCGAAAATCAGGTCGAGATGCCACCGATCGGCATAAGCAGTACGGAAATCCGCCGCCGCGTGGGCGAAGACCAGAGCATCCGCTATCGCACCCCTCGCGCGGTGGAAGAGTATATCCGCGAGCACGGGCTGTATGCTCGGCACGATCCAGAGTAGAGGCGGACGGGTGGCTGGCGGCTGAGCGCAGCGAAGCCCCAGTCTGCAGACTCTGGGGCACCGCTGCGCTTTGCCCCAGCCACCCCGATTAGCCAAGAACTACTCACGCGCTGCGGCGGACGGTGAGCAATTGCCGTAACGGGTCGGCCATGGGCAATGCCGGGGCGTCCGGATCGTGGCGGAGCGCATCGAGCGCCTGCTCCAGTTGATCCTCGGCGGTCAGGGCCAGATCGAGGAAGAAGATCTTCCGGCCTCGCAGTTCGCAGCCGCCTCCCCCGTTTCCGCCGAGCCATTCCTGGCGGATCTCGTATCCCAGCCGACCGGCCAGATCGAGCGCGTGCTCCAAAAGTTCTACCGTGTGCATCCCAGCTTCTCCAATTTACCGGCATCCGAACCAGTCTTTCCGAGGTCGCGGATTATAACGGCTAACCCTACAGTCACCCAGGCGAATTCGACGATACGAAAAATGTGACTAAATTCTTTCGCCGTATGGAGTTAAGACACACCAACTCGGCAAACCAGCGAGAACAACGCCGATGGGGCAAGTAGGAAATCTGGCGTTGTGCGCGGAATTTTAACGGTCAGGCGTTTCAGCGAATGTTAGGAGCAAATGGTGTCAGATAACGATCACGCCGAGCAGCCGAGTTTGCAACAACAGATCGACATGCTCAAGGGGCAACTCGCCCATGCCCAAAAGCTGACGGCCCTGGGGGAACTCGTGGGCACCACCACTCACGAGTTCAACAACGTGTTGATGACGATCATCAACTACGCCAAGATGGGCATGCGCCATCGCGACAACGCCAACCGCGATAAGTGCTTCGAGAAGATCTACTCGGCCGGGCAACGGGCAGCCAAGATCACCAACACCGTGCTCGGCATGGCGCGGAACCGCTCCGCCGGCCAGGAACCGACCGACCTGACCAAACTGATCGACGAAACGCTCTTCCTTTTGGAACGAGAAATGCGCAAGTATCGAGTGGTCGTCGAGAGGAAATTCGAGCCGATTCCCGAGGCGCACGTCGACGGCAACCAGATCCAACAGGTGCTGCTGAACCTGCTGATCAACGCCCGACAGGCCATGCCCAACGGGGGGCGCGTGACGATCGGGCTGAGCCACGACACCGAAAACGATATGATCGATCTGCTTGTGCGGGACTACGGGTGCGGCATTCCACCGGAGAAGCTCCCGCGGATTTTCAACTCGTTCTACAGCACCAAGAGCGGTCCCGACGAGAGCGGCAAAGGAGGCACGGGACTGGGTCTGTCGATGTGCCGCGACATTATCGAGGCCCATCACGGGCGGGTCCGGGTCGACAGTGCGGTGGGCAAAGGAACGGCCTTTACGCTGAAACTCCCGACCGTTACCAAAGTGGCCGCCAGCCGAACGCCGATCGTCGCGCCGGTCATACCCCAACCCGGCGTCGTCGGACTACCGCAAGCAACTCAATAAAACTGCTTGTGGCTTGGCGCTGCATCATCACGGTGCAGCGACCGGCATGCCGAACCGGCCGAAACGCGATTGCAACTGGCCGAGGATCCGCTGCTCGAGGTTCGCATCCCGGCCCAACGGGATCCAGCCGACGTTGATCTCTTGCTCGCCGACCGGGTTGACTACGCGGACCAAGGAATCGTCGTAACGGAACGTGGCGGCCCCGGCGGTGGCGTGTTCGGGCTGGAGCACGTCCTCGAGTTCCTTGAACACGGCCACGTCGACCCAATAACCCCCGTCGGCCGGGATCACATGCACGACGGCCCGACGGCGGATCGACTGCAGCGTACTCTCGATGCGCTGGGCTCGGCCGACCGAATCGCCACGCCAGGGTTCGAGAATGGTGGCACCGACGACCGGGAACGTTTCGAGCTGGCCTTCGGTAAGCGTCTCGCCGATCCGTCGGACCGGCTCCTCGCGTTGGATCTTGAAATAGTCGTCGATCACGTCGACCACGTTTTCCCAAACATATTGATGATCGCCGACCGGAAGAAACGTAGGATTGTCCAAGTAGAAGCCGGGCGCAGCGGTCATGACCGGTCCCTGGGCACAACCAGCGATCGTCGCAACGATCAATCCCGACAGAAGCAGTCTGGGCATGGCAATCGGCCGCAGTCAGATAGGTGGACAAGAAGGGGGCGTAATCTCTCAGAAAGCCCCCGCCGGGGCAAGATCAAATTGGAGATTACCCACCCGACAGGACTATACCGCGGGTTAACCGTGTGGCTGGGGCAAAGCGAAGCGGTGGCCCAGGGATGTACGGCCTGGGGCTTCGCTGCGCTCAGCCGCCAGCCACCCGCCGTCTGACCGCCCATTTCCTGCAAGTTGCCCGCGACCGCGCTACCTAGCGTAAACCGGTCGTCTTCCAGGCTTCTTCCGCTTGCTTGTGCTGCCGTTCCCGCTGAGCACACGCTGGGCCTTGGCCAGGTCATTGACCCGAACCACGGCCAGGACACCACCTTTTACCTTGCCCGAGCCGTCGAAGGCACTGTAGGCATAGTCGATATTCAGGTGTTCGGCAGCCAAACGCTCACACGTCTTGCGAAAACCTCCCAATTGTTTTGGCAACTCGACCAACAAGACATCGGTCGTCTCGTGGCGGAGTCCGGTTTTTTCGAGGACTTTGATGGCGGCCTCGAAATTCTCGGGGACGAACCGGAGCGTTCCCCGTTCGCCCGAATCCATCACCGCCAACGCCTGCAAATTGACTTTTTCCTTGTTCAATGTCTCCAAAAGAGTCGCCAGTCTTCCCGGTTTGTTGACCAACATAACCGAAATTTGCTTGGCCGTGTGCATAGTATCCTCCCTTTCTCACGTCTGAGGGAAAGCAGAAAGATGAAAATCCCGAGAGTTTTCATTGCTAGAAGAGTCTCCACCAAGATCCTAGCAATCTCGGCTCGATAATCAAACCCCGGCCGAAAGCCTCGGGAAAAACAGTGTTCGACATTTTTGCACCTTCGGCATGTCGATTCATGTCACCCCCCACCGACGGGAGGTTGCCGGCATGTTGCGTGGTGGGAAAATCACCGGAACGACCGTTTTCGGGGAACTATTCCACCGAGAGAAACGTCCCACAGAGTAGGAACGTCCCCAATGCGTTGGATTTTGAAACCGACAAACCCCGGCCGCATATCTCACGGCCCCCCTAGGAGGCAAAATCATGTCCCGTCCAGTGATTCGATTGTTTCTGGCAGTTCTCGCGATCACAGTTCTCACGATCACAGCCCCGCACATCGCGTCAGGCCAAGGGCTGTTGGTGGTCGAAGCTCGCAACCAGCACGTCCGCCTGCCGCGTCCGATCATCATCCATCACCCGCGACCGACACCACCGCCGGCGACGTACAAGATCCAGGAGCTTTCCGTCCAGGCCCGGCTGATCGATCAGGTGGCTCAGGTGCAGGTTTCGCAATCGTTTGTCAACACGGGCAGCCGGCAGCTCGAGGTTTCGTTCGTGTTCCCCCTGCCCTACGACGGGGCCATCGAGCGGATGACTCTGTTGATCGACGGCAAGGAGTACCCGGCCAAGCTCTTGGGGGCCGACGAGGCCCGGCGTTTGTATGAAGCGATCGTCCGCAAGAACAAGGACCCGGCACTCTTGGAGTGGATGGGCACGGGGCTGTTCAAGACGAGCGTGTTTCCCGTCCCGCCCGGGGCCAAGCGAACCGTCTCGCTGCGCTACACGCAAATGTGCCGTCAACAGCAGGGGCTGACCGACTTCCTCTTTCCGTTGAGCACGGCCAAGTATACCAGCCATGCGGTCGAGAAGGTCGAGATTCGCGTAACGATCGAGAGCCAGATCGACATCAAGAACGTCTACAGCCCCACACACGCGGTTCAGATCGAACGGCCCGACGACCGGCACGCCACGATCACCTATACGGGCAAGAACGAGATTCCTACGTCCGATTTCCGCCTGTTGTACGACGTGGGCAAGGGGCAAGTGAGCACGCGCGTGTTGAGCTATCGACCGGAAGAAGACCAGGACGGCTATTTCCTGCTGCTGGCCAGCCCCAAGATCGAGGCCCCCGACCAAGAGCGTGCGAAGAAGACGGTCGTCTTCGTGGTGGATCGCTCGGGCAGCATGAGCGGCCAGAAGATCGAACAGGCTCGCGGCGCGGCCAAGTTCGTGCTGAACAATCTCCGCGAAGGAGACCTGTTCAACATCGTGGCCTACGACAGCGAAGTTCAGACCTTTCGGCCCGAATTGCAGCGATTCGACGAAGAAACCCGCAAGGCGGCCTTGGGATTCATTGAGGGCGTCTATGCCGGCGGGAGCACGAACATCGACGGCGCGTTGAAGGCGGCCCTGGGGATGTTGCAAGATTCCGACCGGCCCAACTACGTGATCTTCCTGACCGACGGCCTACCCACCGCCGGAGAGACCAACGAAATGAAAATCGTGACCGCCGCCAAGGAGGCCAACCGAGTGCGCGCCCGGCTGTTCTCGTTCGGCGTGGGCTACGACGTGAACAGCCGGTTGCTGGACAAGCTGGTCCGCGAGAACTTCGGGCAGAGCGAATATGTCCGCCCGGACGAGGACATCGAGAAGCGCGTGAGCCGATTGTACCGCCGCATCGAATCACCCGTGATGACCGACGTAAAACTCGAGTTCGTCTTCGATCAGCTCAAGACGGAGGAAGGCCAACCGATCAATCGGGTCTATCCGAAAGATTCGTTCGATCTGTTTGCCGGCGAGCAACTGGTGGTGGTCGGGCGCTACAAGAAGTCTGGGGCTGCGAAAGTCATCGTGCAAGGCACGGTCGGCGGTCAGCCGCAAAAGCTCGACTTCCCCGCCACCTTGGCCGAGAAGAGCCCCGACCAGACCCAAGCCTTCATCGAGAAGCTTTGGGCCTTGCGCCGCGTGGGTGAGATCCTCGATCAACTGGACCTGGGCGGCAAGAATGAGGAACTGGTCAAGGAACTGGTCGCGCTGTCGAAGCGGCACGGGATCCTCACGCCCTACACCTCGTTCATGGCCGACGAGAACACCAACATGCACGATCTGGCCGACAACGTCCGCCGGGCCGGTCGGCGATTGAGTTCGCTAAGCCTCTCGGAAGGTCGCGGCGGATTCGCGCAACGGGCAATGAAGGGCAACTTCAAACGGGCGAACCAAGCGCCGGCCGCCCGCGGAATGGGTGGCGGAATGGGCGGCGGAATGGGACGAATGCGATCCGAGGCGGTGCTCGACCTGGGTTCACTGCAGTTCGGCCGCGAGGCTCTGAAGGAGAGCGAGGCCGCCGGACAATCGGTCCGCACGATCGGCAACCGCACGTTCTACCGCCGCGAGGGCCGCTGGATCGATTCCCAGATCACCGAAGAACAGGAAAAGCAGGCCCAACGGATCAAGCAGTTCAGCGACGAATACTTCGACTTGGCTCGCCGCCACGGCCCCAATATGGCCCGATATATGGTCTTCGACGAGCCGGTTTTGCTGAATTTGGCCGGCCGAACCATTTTGATCGAACCCTAACCCGACCCGTTGCGTAGTGGTAATTAAGGCCGGACTTAGTCACTCCGGCCCCAACCAAGCGACACGATCTCCGCTAGGGGCGACTGGTTTCATTTTGGAACGGTCGCCCCCTTTTTTTGCGCAAACCTTGCAACCCCCCTATGGCTGTATAGGAGTTGCCGTGGCCGGATGTGTGTAGTGGTCGAAACGCCGCCGACGTGGCAAGCTGGGAAGCCTGGGCGACCTGCTGCTTCGGTCCCTTTACGTGCTCTTGGTCGGCCGGGCTCGATGTGTTAAAAGGGGCCTTTTCCGGGCGTCCCGAAAGGAAACGGGACCGGCCGCGCTTGTCTCTCCAGGGATGGAACACGGATGTCGAACTTCTCGAAGGTCTTGCGGCTAGCTTTTCGCTATCGGCTGACGTTTCTGATGGCCACGCTCTGCGCCTTCGGGGTCGCGATCCTCTGGGGCGGCAACATCGGGGCCATCCTTCCTTTCGCCAGGGTGGCGTTCGAGGGTCAATCGCTGCAGCAATGGATCGTCAAGGAAATCGATAGCTCCAAGCAAACGATCCTGGAGAAGACGGCCCAGGTCGAGCAACTACAAGGACAACTCGACGAGGCCTCGCCCGAGTTATGCCGCGATTTCCGCAACCAGATCTGGCTGGCCGAGTCGCGTATCGAGGCCGAGCAGAAGGCCATCGCTCACTGTCTTCGGGCGAAGCCGTACGTCGAGAAGTACTTACCCCATGATCCGTTCATGACGCTGGTGTTAATCACCGGGCTGCTGCTGCTGGGTACGATTTTCAAAGACCTATTCCTGATTGCCAACAACATCCTGGTTGCCCGGCTGGCCCAGTTGACCACCTTCGACCTGCGCAAACTCTTTTTCCGTCGCACGCTGCGGATGGATCTAGCCACGTTCGACAACGAAGGCACGGCCGACCTGATGAGCCGGTTCACGCACGACACGGAGAACGTGGCCGCCGGTTTGGTGGCCCTGTTGGGACGGCTGATCCGCGAACCGCTGAAGATGATCGCCTGCCTGATCGGGGCCGCCTGGATCTGCTGGCGATTGCTGTTGCTCTCGTTGGTGGTTGCTCCGGTGGCCGCGTTGCTGATCCGCTGGTTGGCCAAGGTGCTCAAGCGGGCCAACCGCCGGGCCATGGAAGAAATGGCGCAGATCTACACGGCCCTGGAGGAGACCTTCCGCGGCATCAAGATCGTCAAAGCCTTTACCAACGAATCGCACGAACGACGCCGTTTTCACGCCCACAGCAAACAATACTATCGAGACAGCATGCGGATTGCCCGATACGACTCGCTCAACAAGCCGGTCAGCGAAGTGATGGGCATTCTGACTATCTGTTTGGCGCTGCTGGCCGGGGCCTACCTGGTCCTCTCGGGTGAGACCCATTTGCTGGGAATTCGCATGAGTGAACGGCCATTGGACGTCTTCTCGCTGATGCTGTTTTTCGGGTTGTTGGCTGGCGTGGCCGATCCGGTGCGGAAGTTTTCCGACGTCTTCACTTGCATCCAGCGGGCGGCGGCGGCCAGCGATCGAATCTTCGAACGACTCGAGCGACAGCCGAAAGTCCAGGATCCCGAACATCCGGTCACCCTGCAACGCCATCAGCTCGACTTGGTTTTCGAGAACACGGGCTTTGCCTACCAGGAAGGTCATCCGGTGCTTCAGGACATCGATCTGCGGATCCCGTTTGGCCAGAGGATCGCCGTGGTGGGACCCAATGGCTGCGGCAAGAGCACGCTGGCGAATCTGATTCCTCGGTTCTACGATCCCACCGCGGGCACGGTCCGCCTGGACGGCATCTCGCTTGCCGATCTGCGGCTGCGCGATTTGCGAAAGCAAATCGGCATCGTCAGCCAGGAAACGATCCTGTTTGACGACAGCGTGCTGAATAACATTCGCTACGGATCGCCTCAGGCCACGCGCCACGACGTGATCGAGGCCGCCAAGCAGGCCCAGGCCCATCAGTTTGTCGAGGCCGATTTGCCCGACGGATATGACACGGTCGTCGGCCAGATGGGCTGCCGGCTCTCCGGTGGCCAGCGACAGCGGATCGCCTTGGCCCGAGCCATTCTGCGAGACCCGGCCATCGTCATCCTCGACGAGGCCACCAGCCAGGTCGACCTGGAAAGCGAAAAAGCGATCCGGCAGGTGCTCGAAGGGTTCACCCAGAACCGCACCACCATAATCATCACTCACCGCATGTCGATCCTCTCGCTAGCCGATCGGATCGTGGTGATGCAGTCGGGCCAAATTCTCGACTCCGGCACGCACGAGGAACTTCTCGGCCGCTGCGATCTGTACCGGCGGCTGTATCACATCCAGTTCGAAGAGCCGGACAACGAGTCGCCGCTGGCGGCCTGATACGGTTTGCCCCCGCTGACGCTCCGGATTCAGCCGGGCGCCGCTATTCTATTGTTCCCGGCCGCATCACGCCCGTGTGGTAGTCTAGGAAAGTCCGGCAATCTAAGCTGGTCCTGGGGGGCCTGTTAAAGCGGTGGCGCCAAAGATTCCGATGACGAACTTGGCAGGACTTGAGATGCGTGTCCTTGCCGGATGCATCTTCGCGGAAGTCGAGATCGGCATAGCATGGCCGGTCGAAGGCTTCCCCATTTCCCACCTAGCTGTCACCCCTACATCCCCACTTGTTTTCACGGAGGAAAGTCAATGTTCGGTTTCACACCGAAGAGGCTAGCAGTGCTGCTAGTCGTAGTGATTGTTTGCGCTGGTACGACGGTTGCTTGGAGCCAGCAACCGATGTACGTACCGGCCGACTCAGGCTATTCGGCCACGCCGGCCGGGCCGAGCGACGCTCCAAGGCTTGCCGAGCGGCCAACGTACGCCACGGCCAGCAGCTACAACGACGATGACGGTCTGGGCGATCGCGTGGCTGCCTTGGAAGCCGCGCTTGAGAAAAGCAAGGCCAAGGCGGCCGGAAAACCGTCGGTCAAGGTCGGTGGGCGGATCTTCGCCGACTGGACCACGTACGATCAAAACCCCGGTAGCGTGGCACAAATCGGTTCCGATCAGCAGAACGGGTTCCGATTCGATGCGACGCGGATCTTCGTCGCCGGTAGCGCCTTCCACGTCGTCGATTACAAGGTTCAGTTCGATTTCGCGGGAACCCAGACGGCCGGCGCCAGCACGTTGCAGGCACCTACGTACAAGGACGTGTACATCGCCGTGAAGGAGCTTCCTTTGCTGGGGCACGTCAAGGTGGGCCACTACAAGGAGCCGTTCGGGCTGGAACAACTCACCAGCGCGCGGTTCATCACCTTTATGGAACGCGGCCTGTCTGATGTGTTTGTCCCGGCTCGTAACGTGGGTGTGTCGGCCTATGATTACTCGGATAGCGAAAACCTGACCTGGGCCATTGGTGTGTTCACCAGCGAAATCGGCGACGAGCCCCCGATTTTCAGGGACGACAGCGGCGGAACCGCCGTGACCATGCGCACCACGTACCTGCCTTGGTACGACGAAGCGACCGAGGGTCGCGGCCTGCTGCACACCGGTATCGCCTACAGCTACCGCGATATCGCCGACGATAGCATCACCTTTGCAAAGAAACCCGAAGCGGATCTGGGATCCGACCTGCTGAGCGTAACGATTCCCAACGTACCCGATTACCAGTTGTTGGGGCTTGAAGCGGCCTTGGTCTACGGTTCCTTCTCGCTGCAGACGGAGTACATTCACGCCTTCATCGACCGCACAGGAGCTGCGGACGTCGATCTCGACGGCGCCTACGTCTACATGAGCTACTTCCTCACCGGCGAGAATCGCGTCTACAACCGGCACTGCGGAGCGTTCAACCGGATCAAGCCGTTCGAGAACTTCTTCCGCGTGCGTACCGAAGACTGCGACGTGCAAACGGGCAAAGGTGCCTGGGAGCTCGCTTATCGTTTTTCGTATCTTGATCTGGACGACGTGGGCGTGGCCGGCGGGAACGCCGGGAACCACACCTTCGGCGTCAACTGGTACCTCAACCCCTACACCCGAATGATGCTCAATTACATCAACTCCACGGCCCGTGTGGCCGGCGTCGAAGGGGATATGGACATCTTGGAGGTGCGGGCTCAAGTCGACTTCTAACCGAGCCACGACCCTACTGTTGTTTTTCGTAACCTTCGAACTGAAACTAGACCGAGAAACCGACGCGTTGTTACCTGACGCGTAGTATTAAGGAGAAAAGAATTATGAGGATGGTTGGAACATCACTGGCCGTGGCGCTTTGCCTACTGTGGGCTCAATCGGCCATGGCAAAGAGCTGCGGGTCGGGGAATTGCTCCCGCAGAGGCAACTGCGGAAGCTGCGGCAAGTCCTGCCAAGTTACCTGCGGCACCAAGACGGTCAAGAAGACCGTATGGGTTGTCGAATGTGAGGAATTCTGTGCACCGCTTCCCAATTGCGATCGCTGCCGCTCGTGCAATCGTGGTTGCAAGTCGCGCTGCAAGTCCGGCTGTGAAGCCGATGCGTGCGGCGACTGCGGAAGTTGCGGGCGCTGCTGCAAAGATCCCTGCCAGGCGTTGCAGAACCGAAAATACGTTACGCCGAAGTGCAGCAAGGTCCGCACCCGCAAGAAGCTGGTGAAGAAAACAGTCACCTGCGAGATTCCCGTCTACAAGTGCGTGCTTTGCGGTGGCGACGCAGGTTGCTGCGGTGAGGAAGAAGCCGCACCGGCCGAAGCGCCGGCGGATGATGCACCCGAAGTGGCTCCACCGGCTCCCCAGGCATCGAGCGACTACGCACCCCGGCCGCCGGTTATTGGAACTTCCTACCTGACGAGAATTCAGCGATAGACAAGGCAAGCCTGGCAGAATAGGTCGCCATGCGACCCCTGCTACGAGTTTGACCACCCGTTATCAACCTCCGACCGTCGGCACTCGTGCCGGCGGTCGGATTTTTTTATGGCCGCATGGCTCGACGCTGCGCGAGATGACTTTCTTGAGCGAAACTTCCAGAAGTGACACAGAATCGGGGGCTTTCTGGCCGATATCCCTTGATTGCGGCTCTTCTTGTCTAAAGCAAATCGCGAAAGGGAATTCTCCATGGCCACTGCCAACCAAACGGCCACTGCCAACCAAACGGCCACTGCCAACCAAACGGCCACGATCGACGAAACATTGGCCCTCGCGCTAAAACAGCAGCAGGCGGGCCGGCCCGAGGACGCGCAGAGTACCTGCGAGCAAATCCTACGAATCGACCCCAGCCATGCCGCCGCGCGAAATCTGGCCGGCATTGTGGCCTTCCAACTGGGCCGCCACGATCTGGCCGCAGATCACTTCCGACAAGCCATCGTCTCCGACCCTTACAATCCGAGCTTCTACCGAAACCTGGGAAATGTCCACCGAGACCGGCGGCAATTGGACGAAGCCGTGGCCTGTTATCGGC
>SDBV01001850.1_pt1 | contig 31713 bp, 29 predicted proteins | sample 2277081 | NCBI WGS metagenome assembly SDBV01 (sample SAMN10402039, study PRJNA504765) | marine sediment metagenome | isolation source: marine sediment core GS10_PC15, 223 cmbsf | place: Arctic Ocean: Southern Knipovich Ridge | collected 2010 | reverse complement strand
GAGTCTTTGTGTCTTTTGTGGCCTTCCGTTCTCGTTATTTCCCGGTAGGGGGCATGCGAGAGCCTGGTATGCTTGTGTCTGAAGACCAGAGTCTTGAGTTTTTAACTGATTTGGGTTACACCCGATTGATATTTATGACGCTGCTGAGAAAAAGATCGGGATGATCGATGGGAAAGTGATGACGTTAGCTCACACAAAATATAACCTTTATGGTGCCAACGCTGAGCTTGTTGGAATTGCCTACAACAATGACGACGCTTCTTCAGTTTACCATCGTTGATCCTTCCAAAAACGAGCGTCTAATAGCTCACTGCAAACGAAATCTGGTTGATTGGGAGATCACCATCTACGACACCGGCACAGTCGATATGCGTATTTTGAAAATCTTTTCTGCCTTCCTCGTCGACTACCAAGACTACTTCTGAAATTCGTGATCTGCAAGCTTTATCAATCTAAACACCAAAGATAGCTAAGACCACTTCGCGTTCCTTCGCGCCTCTTCGCGGTTAGGAAGCCACCAAAGACTACAGGATTTCTTGTTCCTAAAAAAATTCCTAATTTGATACAGAGAAGGGGTAGCGCATTTGTAGAGGGGAGAGAAAATGAGAGAGCTCGTGGGGCAGTTTGCTACCATCTGGAGAGAGAGTCGGCCAGTGCAGAAGATTTTTGGCTTAAGCGTTTTCTGCCTTGCTACCGGCTTCCTCGCCTTTCTCCTTTTTCGCAGCCCTGCATCAGATTTTGTCTCTCTTTTTGAGAAAGAGGAGGGGAATATTCTTGAGAGAAGTGAGATCCGCACCTTCTTGCATCATCTCGATATTCCCTATAAGGATGGGGGAGAGAAGGGGTTTTTGGTTCCCAAAAAGTTGCGAGCAAAAGCACGGCAAGAGCTAGCTGGTGGTCAAGGAGAGGTGAAAAAGGGGTTTGAGCTTTTCGATACCAACACCTGGATCAAAGGGGAAAAGGAGCTTCAAGTTCTTGAAATGAGGGCGCTTAAGGGACAGCTTGAGCGGGATCTTACCGGTTTTGACTCGATCAAAAGTGCAAGTGTCATACTCGATCTCGCTCCACCACGGAGTTTTTCAGGTCCCCAGTATAAGACCAAGGCCTCTGTGATTTTAACACTCATGCCGGGCGTCCTCTTGTCGACCTCGCAACTTCATGCGATTACCTACCATCTTGCCGGAGCGGTGCGGGGGCTTGAATCGAACATGATTGCCATATCTGATACAACAGGAAAACTTTACAAAGCTCTCGATCCCGATGGGGTAGAAGAGTCGATCTCGCACGGACAACTAGCTCTCGAAGAGCACATCGAGCAAAAAGCAACCAGTCTTCTGAAAAAGCTTCTTGGTGAAGACCACTTTTATGTGGTGGTCTCAGCCCAGCTCAATCGGAAAAATGAAGAGATCCTCTCTTTGTCAATCGGGGCCATTTTGGATCGGAATTTTCTTGGCGAACTTGTAAACGAAGACTTTAAGCAAGAGATTGTCCGTCAACTCGAGGCAATCGGGAGGGGATACGGGTATCCAGTCGAGCCTGTAGTCGACCTTCTTCCCTTTGAAAAAAAGAAGAAAATGTGGAGTGAGACCCCTGAAAAAGTAGGGTATACGGGTTTGTTTTATCCCCTTCTTTTTGTTGTAGCGGCCCTCATTTCGTTTCTGTTTCTCTTTGTCCGTTTCCAAAAGAAAAAGCTAGGTAGCGATGAGGAAGAGACTCTTTTTTCTGTGATGACTCGAGTCGATCTAGGAAAATTAGCTGATTCGATTCGAGAGGAGGATCCAGCAACAATTGCCCACATGCTCTCGTATTTAGAGCCCAGAAGAGCTAAAGCCTTGATGGAACGTTTCCCCCAAACATTTCAAGATGAGGTGATCTACCACCTTGCAGAGCTTGAACAGGAGCTGGACTAGGATGGCTATCATTCGTGGAGGACAGGTGGACGAAGAAGGAGTATACACATCGGAGGGGAGGTGGCTCGTTTCGGAAACCAAGTCGTGTCAGGAGCTTTTGCAGCCTCCCCTTAAGAGGGGTATTGAAGAAAATGAGGCATGGCTTACGCTCATCGAAAAGATCGGAAAAACTCTCCTGGATTACAAAAAAGAACTTCTCGAAAAAATCAAACCTGAGCTCATCGAGTTTTCCTTGCGGGTCTGCGAGAGGGTGCTTAGGAATGAGCTTGCAGATCCTGAAAATCTTACGCGGCTGATCGATTCTCTTTTTTCTTCTGCCTTTTCTCTTTTTGAAGAAGAGAAACTGACCCTCTTTCTTGCTCCCCACGATCTCGCTAGGTTAGAAGCGTCCCTCCTAAGTGAGAAAAAGTGGGAAATGGTTCGTTTGTGTGTCGATCCGATGATGCAAACAGGGGATGTGCGGATTGAGACAAAAACGAGGATGTGCCGCTATGACCTTTCTCGCGAGCTTGCCCTCATCCAAGAAAATGTTTTGCAGAGGACAGCTCATGTCTCCACGTCTCCTCGCTCGTGAAATATCTGCAGTCTCAGCCCCCTCGCCCATTCGTGTCAGTGGGAGGGTGACCCATAGTATCGGGCTTGTGATCGAGTCACATGGTCCGGAAGTTTCTGTTGGGGAGATGTGTTGGATACGAAGCAAAAAAGGTGAGGAGATTCCAGCAGAGGTTGTGGGATTTAAAGAGGAGAAAGTTCTTTTGATCCCCTTAGGAGAGGGACTTTCTCTTTCTTGCGGTGCTGAAGTCTATCCTGTGGGAGAGCCTCCCCAGGTGGGGGTAGGTGAGGCTCTTTGTGGACGAGTTCTCGATGCGTTAGGAAGACCGATCGATGGGAAAGGAGATCTTTTTGTAAAGATGCATGTCCCTCTAATTTCCTCGCCACCACCACCTCTTACCAGAAAACCAATCGATCAGGTTCTCGAAACAGGCATCGCGGCAATCGATGCCCTTTGTACGCTCGGAAAAGGGCAGAGAATTGGGATTTTCTCTCCTCCAGGAGTGGGGAAATCGACTTTACTTGGACAGCTCGCAAAGCAAGCTAAGGTCGATGTGAATGTCATCGCCTTAATTGGAGAGAGGGGAAGAGAGGTGCGCGACTTTATCGAAAAAGAGCTTGGACCTGAGGGGCTTGCCCGCTCAGTTGTGGTTGTAGCAACCTCAGATGAAGCAGCCCCTCTGCGTAGACGTGGAGCGCTTTTAGCAACAGCAATCGCTGAGTATTTCCGCGATAAGGGGAGAGAGGTATTGTTCATGATGGATTCAGTCTCTCGCTACGCACTCTCGCTACAGGAGATCGGACTTGCTGTCGGAGAGCCTCCCACTACCAAAGGGTTCCCCCCTTCTGTTTTTGCTGCCCTTCCGCGACTGTTTGAGCGGGCTGGAACGTCTAGTAGAGGGTCGATTACGGGAGTTTATACCGTTCTTACAGAAGAAGATGAATTTCATGACCCCATTCCTGACCAGGTCCGTTCTCTGCTCGACGGGCATCTCCATCTGTCGAAAAAAATGGCCGAAGGGGGGAAGTTTCCTCCCATCGACATCCTCAAAAGCCTATCCCGCCTGATGCCTCAAATCACAACCGAATCCCACAGAGCCGCTGCTTCCCAATTCCGAGCTCTTCTCCATGCTTACCTAGAATCGGAAGAGCTGATCCAGATAGGAGCCTATGTTTCTGGTAGTCAGCCAACAACTGATCGGGCATTGGAGAAAATTGGGCTGATGGAAGAATTCTTAGTGCAATCGAATCGAAAACCGATTACATTTGAGATGACGATTCGAGAAATACAAAAGGTGGTATCTTGATGAAGAGATTTATCTTTCGGCTGGAAACGCTTCTGAAAGTTCGCAAGGCTCGTGAGGGGAAAATCCAACGCGAACTGAGCTATGCCCAGCAAAAGCTAGGCGGCTGGCAAGAGAAGAAAATGACCCTGGAAAACCAGATTGCCGGTTTAACAGCTGAGATCCAAAAGAAGCGAGAGATCGGAGAAATCAAGTTACAAGAGACCTATAACCAAATTCTCGATCACCTCAACACCAACCTTTCTCAGGTCTCCCACACTCTCGATGCGCAAAATCGCCAGATTGCCGAGATGGAAGCTCGCTTGACTGGGGCTGCCCGTCAACGGAAATTCGTAGAGAAGGTCAAGGAGAAACAATATTCTCAGTGGGAAGAAACCACTGAAAAGCAGATGATGCTCAATGAAGCCCCCTTCAGCCAAGCCTCTTACAGAGGGTGAGGCCCGCGCAAAGCTACAAAAAATCGGGCAGATCTCCCTCCTTTCCTACTGGGAAAGCCTCTCTTTAACACAAAAAGAAAGTCTTTTACGCCAGCTAAGTTCTCTCGACCTCCCGCTCTACCAGAGGATGAGACAATCCCTACAGAACCCTCAAGTAGCCACCCAGAATTTCACCCCCTTTCCTGCCTTCTACCCATCTGGCAACAAAAAAGATCGAGAAAAAGGACGGGAGCTTGTCGCTGCAGGGAAGTGTGTGACCCTCATTTTGTCTGGAGGGCAAGGGTCTCGCTTGCGCTTTCCTGGTCCAAAGGGAACTTGTCCTGTGAGTCCTATTAAGAGAAAAAGCCTCTATCAACTTGTCGCTGAAAAAGTGGTTGCCGCCTCAAAGCAAGTGGAAAGAGAGTTGCCTCTTATCCTGATGACTTCTCCCTTAAACCATATTGAAACAGAGACCTTCTTCGTCCAAAACGCCTTTTTTGGACTGAAACCCAACCAGTTCCAATGCTTCTACCAAAAGATGTGGCCTCTTTTGAACTATGAGGGAGAACTCTTCTTGGAAGCTCCTGACAAGATTGCTAGAGGGCCTAACGGGAATGGGGGTGTATTCCGGAGATTATTGGAGCTTAGGATTCTCGAAAAATGGAAACAGGCAGGAGTTGAATATGTCCAGATACTCCCTATCGATAATCCCCTTGCTTTTCCTTACGACTGCGAATTTATCGGCTTTATGGAGAGGTATGGGTGTGAAGCAGGGATCAGAGCGGCTATCCGGAAGAATCCCCAGGAGAAAGTGGGCGTCTTAGCTCTTCGAGATGGGAAGCTCTCAGTTGTTGAATATACAGAACTTCCGCACCCCCAAAGGGAGGCTCGCGATGAGGATGGAGGTCTCACCTACCGGCTTGCCAATCTGGGACTCTTTTGTTTCACTCTTCCTTTTATAGAAAAAGCCGCTTTACAAACGCTCCCTCTTCATCGTGCTGAGAAATCAGTCCCCATTCTGTCGCAAATAGGGGAGACACACACTCCAGAAGAGCCAAATGCCTGGAAATTTGAAGAGTATCTATTTGATGTCCTTCCCCTAACAGATCAATGCGCAGCTCTTCTCGCTCCGAGAGAAAACACCTTTGCCCCCTTGAAAAATTTGCGAGGAGAGGATACCCTTGAAGTGGTTGTGGCGGCCTTGCAGGCCTATGACCGGAAAGTATTTGCGCAAATTTCAGGGATAGAGCCTCCCACAGAGGCCCAATTTGAACTTGCTCCCTCTTTCCACTACCCAACCGAGACTCTTTTAGAAAAATGGAAAGGGAAAAACCTCCCGGACCAAGACTATATCGAAGGGGATTGATGAGCAAAAATATCGGCTATTTAGGGACCGGCGTTTGGGGATACTCACTCGCTATGCTCCTTGCATCGAAGGGGAACCACGTTCTTGTTTGGGGGATTGACGAAGAGATTGTCCATTTCCTGAAAGGGAAACGAGAACATCCAAAACTTCCAGGCTTTACAGCTCCTGATAATCTCCAATTTACCACCAATCTTGAAGAGGTGCTACAGGGAAAAGATCTGATTGTAGAGGGGGTCACCTCTTCAGGGCTTCGAGAGGTTTTCAATCACATCAAAGAGACGTATGTCCCCGAATGTCCAATCGTTCTCACCTCCAAGGGGATCGAGCAAGACACGGGGCTCCTCTTAAGTGATGTTGTGGCAGAAGTTCTAGGGGAAGAGCACCGGAAACAGATCGGGTGTCTAAGTGGCCCCTCCATTGCCCAGGAGGTACTGAAAGGTCTCCCCTCATCAGTCGTTTGCAGTGGATATACCCCTGAGGTGATCGCGTTAATCCACGAAACCTTCTCTACGCCTACTTTTCGTGTTTATCCCAACCCAGACATCAACGGGGTTGAGCTTGGCGGGGCTTTGAAAAACATCATCGCCATTGCTTGTGGCGTTTCAGATGGGATGGGCTTTGGGGATAATGCCAAGGCAGCCTTGATGACAAGAGGGCTCCATGAAATCCGGAAGCTCGCTGCTGTGAAAGGGTGTAAACCCGAAACCCTCAATGGCCTTGCGGGGATGGGAGATCTCTGCGTCACTTGCCTTTCGAATCTCAGCCGCAACTACCGGTTCGGGCGGTTGATTGCGGAGGGAAAAAAGCCTGACCAGGCCAAAAAGGAGATTGGGATGGTCGTTGAAGGGGCCTATACTTGCCGCTCTGCGATGCAAATCGCAGAGAAGCATGAGATCGAAGTTCCCATCACCGAAGCTGTCCATAAGCTCATTTATGAAGGGTATAGCCCTGAGGAGGGACTGAACTTTCTCCTTCAGCGCGCCACCAAGGAAGAATACCTTTAACATGCTATTCGATGTTATCGAAGTCAGAGTGGTACGAGATTATATTTTGCATCTGTCTATGTAGACAAAGACCTGGGAACAATTGTTTGGGAAAATGGAGCTGATCTTTCTCCAGATTTTCTATATTCGCTTATTGCAGACCAAGCAGCGTGACAAGTGCAGCATTGTTGTTATGTGTCTAAAATTCTTGTGGTTCCGTGTTTGTGAAAGAAAATTTAACGCAGGGGAAGCAGAGAGACGCAAACGCATCCGCAGCATCCGGCCCACCTTTCGGCTTTACACGCATTTCTGGGAGCCGGAAAAGGTTTTCCTGGATAGACTGGGAAACCCCCGTTTTATCATAAGATGGCTACCCGCGCCTACCCGTTGAAGTGGACTTCGACGGGGACGCTGCGGGTGAGGGTGTTGAAAACGGGCGAGTACTTCTGGGCGAGCTGGCAGAGCTGAGCCAGCTGATCTTTGGGGGCATCACCTTTAGCGTGGCAGGTGATCCGGATCTTCTGGAATCCTTTTGGGATTTCCTCATCGATTCCCAAAAAGCCACGCAGATCGAGATCTCCCTCTAATTCGAACTTGAGAGATTCGATTGCGATCCCTTTGCGCGCTGCCATGTAGACAAAGGTTGTGTTGAGACAAGAGGCAAGGGCATGGAGGAGGGCTTCTGTGGCATTGGGTCCCTTGTCGGTACCGCAGAGCATCGCAGGTTCGTCAGCATGGAGAGAAAAGGTCTCTTTTCGGACGTTTTGCTCTTTGCAAAGGCCATAGAAGTCGGAGATCTTTGTTTCGCAATGTCCCCCCTCATGCCAGCTGTTGTGGGCGCGGAGTTTGAATTTTCCAAGTTCTTTATTCTCTCTGATTTGCCCGATTGAGGTTTCGAGTTTTTGGCAGTCGATTCCGTTTACATGTGTTGTTTGGGGCATGGGGAGCTCCTTTATTGTGTGTTACTCCATTCTTCTGGAATATAGGTGCGCCCTTCAATAGCTTCAATTCTTTTTTGAAGAGGGGGGTGGGTGGTGAAGAGTTTGCCCCAGAAAGAGCGGTTGTCGAAGTAGAGGTGGGCATAGGCCATCCCCTGCTTGGGCATCCCTTTCCCGGTCTGAGCTCCTCCAATTTTGCGGAGGGCATTGGCGATTCCGTCGGGGTTGCGAGTGAATTGGACAGCGCATGCATCAGCCAAGTACTCCCTCTGGCGGCTCACCATCGAGCGGAGAATTGCCCCCGCAAACCAGGTGATCGCCCCAGCTAGGACAAAAATCAGGGCAATGAGGGCGACTGCGTTATTCCCTCTCCGTCTTCCAAAAAGAAGGGATCCCTCGAGCATCCGAACGCCAAAGTAGAGGATAAAGACAAGCCCCATCACCATGGCAGCAAGGCGCATGCTGATTTTCATATCGGCGTTGTAGATATGGCCAAACTCGTGGGCGATCACCCCCTGGAGCTCATCGCGGTTTAAGAGATTAAGAGCTCCTCTTGTCACGGCAATCGCCGACTTCTCAGGTTTGAGGCCTGCTGCAAAGGCGTTAATATCCTGGACCTCCATTACGTAGACAGGAGGGACCGGCTGCCCACTGGCAACGGCCATCTCTTGGACGATATTGAGGAGTTGCTCCTCCTTGAAGTCTCTTGTTCCAGTTTCTACACGTCTTCCTCCAAGCGACTCGGCAACAAAAGAGCCTCCTTGGGATTTGAAGCTGAGGTAATAGAACCCTGCCACAAGAAATGTAAGTCCCAGAAAAAGAAACCCGAGATAGGGCATCGGCTGGGTATAGCCATCTTTGACTAAAAACCGTACTACGTACTCGATCAGGATTGCCATCCCGACCGTGAGCCCAATAAACGAGAGAATAAAAAGGGTCGTCCTTGACTTGGCTTTCCTCTGCGCTTCCCAAAAGTTCATGAGGAGAAATCGACCTTAATTCCCTTTTTCGCCTCAGCCTCTTCCGTTTCAAAGAGGTCGGCAGGCTTATGACCAAACATCGAGGCAAACATGGCCGCTGGAAACTCTTGTTGCGCAGTGTTGTAGAGCATGACAGAGTCGTTATAGGCTTGTCTTGAGAAGGCTACCTTATTCTCCGTTGAGGAGAGCTCTTCCTGAAGGCGCTGCATATTTTCAGTCGCCCGCAGTTCTGGATAGTTCTCCGATAGAGCGAAGAGATGACCCAAAGCCCCTTGCAAGGTGGTTTCTGCTCCTGCGAGGTCTTTTAAAGAGACACCCTCTCCAGTCGGTCCCCCCATTTTCTCAAGTGCATCCCTTGCTGATGATGCCTGATTCCGAGCTTCGATCACACTTTGGAGAGTCGATTTCTCGTAACTCATATACCCTTTGACCGTCTCCACAAGATTCGGAATCAGATCGTAGCGTCTTTGCAGCTGCACATCAATCTGGCTCCACGCGTTTTTTACCTGGTTCCGCTTCCGGATCAAGCCGTTGTAAATCCCTACAAGCAAACCTCCAATGATCGCCACCACCACAATAATAATGAGAATCGTCCACCACATATGCAAAACACCTCCGTTTTTTTATTTTTATCTTGTCGCTTGACAAGTGATCTTGTCTATCATGTTTTTTTGTTACCCGGCGATCCAGAACCAGTTTTGGGAGCTCCACTCTTTGAACCAGAGGGGGATCTCCCCTTCGGCTTGTTTCTCAAGGTGGGGTTTTCCTTCGAGATGGGTGCATGCCTCTTGAAGAGAGGCTCTTTTGGCAAAGGCTTGGAGGAGGGTGTATGCGGCCTCAGTGATCTCTTTAAAGTGGACGTGGTTGCGGGTGTGGCGGTAGAGGACGAAGTGGCTTTTCCTATGGTCGAGGGGAGGGAACGGGTGGTGGTCGTAGTACGAGACGTCATGTTCAAGAAAAGCTGTCCGGAAATGGAAGAGGTCGCTCTCAAAGGAGAAAAGGGAGACGTGGGGCTGGAGGCGTAAAGGTGTGGTTGCGATCTTTTCCTCGGAGAGGGTTTCCCAGAGAGGTGGGGGAAGAGACTTGATCCAGAAGGCTTTTTTGGCCGCCCAATCGATTTCGGCTGCCTGGACGATGAGGTCCCTGTCTTTTGCGTGGTAGTTTGCACGAATCCACTGGGGAAGGCTTTCCCCTAGCCTGTTGAGTCCCCAGTGGGAGGGGGGATGGGCTGAGAGGTAGGGGATAGCGATTTTCTGGTTGAAGTCGTCGTAGCCAAAGAGGCGGGTCACCATGGGGAAATTCTCTTGCAAGCAGCTGAGAAGGCGCCACCAGTACTGCTGGTGGTAGAGTTCGATCCTCGCATGGGGGTTGAGAGTCGGGCTAGGGAGGATATACTTTTCCGCAGCCAAGTTTTCGTTGGGGAGCTTGTGGTCGTGTTGGAGCGGTATAGAAATGGTTTTTCCAAACCAGTTTTGGATCTCTTGGAGCATTTTGGGTGCTCTCATAGGTGGCAGAGCTCCTTTTGGTAGTGTTTTGCGCGCAACGCCTCTTTCCAGGTCTCATCGAAGGGGAGGAAGTTGTCGTCCCATTCGAGCAGTGTCGAGACCCCTCCTGTTTGGGGCCACACCTTTCCGTAGAGCTCCCACACCTCATCGCGGACGTGGCGGTCGTGCGAGTCGAGCACGTAGGTACCATGGTCTGTATGGCCAGCTAGGTGGATCTGCAACACCCGTTCCATCGGAACCCCTTTGATATACTCCTCAGCATCGAATTCATGGTTCCGGCTTGAGACGTAGATGTTGTTCACGTCGAGCATCATGAAGATGTCGGCTTTTTCGACGACAGCCGTATAAAACTCCCACTCAGGCATCTGGTCTTGGGTGTAGGCGACGTAAGAAGAGAGGTTTTCAAGAGCGAAAGGAATTTCAAGAAAATCTTGGACGATGCGCGCTCTTTCAGCTACATAGTCGATCACCTCCTGAGTATAGGGAAGGGGAAGGAGGTCGTGGAAATGGGCTCCCGGGAGCCGTCCCCAGCAAAGATGATCGGAGAGCCAGGGAGTTTTGGTCTTTCTTGTGAGGCTTTTCAGCTTTTTTAGGTAGTCCCAATCGAGAGGAGTTGGGCTCCCAATGGCGAGATTGACTCCATGCTGGACAACGGGATAGCGCTCCAAAATCTTCTCGAGGTTTGCCATCGATTTCCCTTCAAGGTCCATGAAGTTTTCGCTGATGATCTCAAACCAGTCGATCTCTGGATTTTGCGAGAAGATCTCTTCGTAGTGGGCAGGCCTAAGGCCGATTCCGATGCCAAGGCGGGGGATTTCGCTGTTATTTCTCATAAATGGCTCATAAAAAAAAGAGGTGTATACGCTTCGTATACACCCCTTGAACTGCGATTGCAAAGAGAATTAGTATCTGTTGTTGTGATTTTCGTTTTGGTCGTTGTTTCTGTGATCCACATTGGGGTTATTGTCATTGCGGTGGCCGTTGCCTTGCATATGGCCCCTTTGCTCTATCTGGTTGTTGTGTTGCGTTTTGACGGCTTTGTTCGGATCTTTTACTGGCTTGCCCCCTTGCCCTTTGCAGCTATTGTGGCCAGAGCACGAATTGTTTTCAGAACCACATCCACCCATACCTTCGCATTTATTTTGTCCCTGACAACTCTGGTTTGTCATCTCGACAGCTTTCATCTTGTGCTCAGCATCGAGCTCCATAAACTTCTTCTTCCCTTCATTAGAAAGAGAGTTGTGGAAAGATTTCATAGAAGGGCTCATCTGCTCGGCAGCTGAGGCCTTATTGTTTGAATTGCTTCCATTTCGAGACGCTCCATTTTTCTCGCTGTTTTTGTCGCACCCTGTTACGATCAATCCAGCGCTGATCCCCATAACTGCAAGTGTCGCTAAGCTCTGTTTTTTCATACCCAATACTCCTTTTGGTTTGAAATGTTTGCTTAACGCGCATCTTATTCAGGAAGCCCCTTTTCTGCAAGCAGTAGAAAAAAAGAGTGAGATTTTATTGTTGTTCTAGCAAGGCAGCGAGTGCTGCATCCATTAGAAATTGCGCTTCTTGTTCTAAGAGCGCTTGTTGCCGAGCAAGGAATGAATCATTTTCTGTGACCATATCTATTTTGATCTCAGGTGTCTCCGTTGCTCCGAGTTTTTTGGCAAGAAGCATATAGGAATGGTTGATTTGCTCGATATATCCGTTGTCTTCGGGGCATTGGAATTGGTAGTTGGAAAAGTAGGTGAAAGTGAGAGGCATGAGTACAGCTCCCATATGGTCTCGAATAACTCCATGCTTTTTCCAGAGGAGATTGTCACTATCCGGCAAGCTCAATGCAATCTCAGCAAGTAGCTCTACTTTTTTCTCAATATCAAGCTCTCCACCAACCAATCGATGCATTTTTTCCAAGCAAGAAATAAACCATTCCACTTCTGGAAAGAATGTGCTCTGAAACTGATCCACTGCCTCAAATGCAAGCACAGTGAATTCAAGAGAGATTGCTAGAGCTTTGTACCGATCAATCTCATGTTCACAGTAAGCAAAAATCTCCTCGAGGTGTTCAATTTTCAAATTTTTTGTTTCTGTTGTTAAAAGCTCAATAACCTGATTTTTTAGTTTACCTACAAAAGCGAACAAATGATTGCGAATTCCATGTTCTCCAGGTTGAAGCCAACTACGCAGCTCTGTCACTAGAGCGTCTTCATCAAGAAGATCATTTATTTCTTTTTCTCCGAGCTTTTTGTTGAAAGCTTGGATTTCTTCCTTGGCTTTCACATACAAGGCTAGGGGCTCTGTTAAACATGTCGATTCTTTGAATTTTTCGATTAAAATTTTTTTAAAAGAGAGGCACTTATACCCAGCCTGTCTCTTTATATTTAGAGGTGCAGGAAACTCAACCTTGGGAAGCTCCCAGCTTTCCAAGGAAAACTCTTCCACTTGGGCACGTTTCTCCTGAAGAGCTCCAAGAGGAAGGTAAGTGGAAAGCTCAGCAAGGGGAGAGATTGAAGAGGACAGTAGAATAGGCTGAGGGCTTGAGTTTGTTGGGGAGGATGAATTGTTGGGGTTGTCCTGTTGGGAAGATTCAGGTTGTTGGATTTTAACTTGGGGGTTTGAATTTGTTGAGGAGGATGAATTGTTGGGGTTGTCCTGTTGGAAAGATTCAGGTTGTTGGATGTTAACTTGGGGGTTTGAATTTGTTGAGGAGGGTGAATTGTTGGGGTTGTCCTGTTGGAAAGATTCAGGTTGTTGGATGTTAACTTGGGGGTTTGAATTTGTTGAGGAGGATGAATTGTTGAAGTTGTCCTGTTGTTGGATTTTAACTTGGAGGTTTGAGTTTGTTGAGGAGGATGGAGAAGAACCGATCTCTGGAGAGTTGCAGCAGCAACAGCAGGAGAAGAGCCATGTGAAGAAATCGGCGATAGCTTGGAAGGCCGACTTAATGGCATCAAGCATCACCCTGCCGCACGACCTCTCATCCACAGGAGAATGGCCATTGATTACAGGCTTAGAAAAATAGTTGACTTTGATATTCATATAAGTATTTTATCATAAGACGCTTTTAAAAACCATACGAACATTATTATTTAATTTTATCTTCTTTGCGTCTTAACGAATTTGCGTTTTTTTTATAAAATTTTCGGGACTGTCAGAAGAAGCTCCGTTCCTCTTCAGTGAGCTCTCTGTACTCTCCTGGCAGCAAGCTTCCCAGCAAAAGAGGCCCAATCCGGATCCGTGTTAGGGACTTCAGGGTGAGGCCGGCTGTAGCGACGAGATGGCGGATCTCGTGCTTCTTTCCTTCGCCAACAATTATTTTTAGAGTGCCGCGACGTACCTTTTCCACTGAGAGGGGACGGATCCACTGTCCCTGTACTTTTGTTCCAGAAGAGATCGTCTTGAGGTGGTCGGCGGTGATCTCTTGAGCTGTTTTTACGAGATACTCCTTTTTCACACAGAAGGAGGGGTGGATCACTCGGTTGGCAAACTCTCCATCATTGGTGATGAGGATGAGTCCGTCAGTCTCTTGGTCGAGTCTTCCCACAGTAAAGAGGCGAGATTGGATGTGGGAGAAAAGGTCGAGGACGATTTTTGCTCCCCCCTTTATCCGAACATCGGTGCAGAGGTAGCCCAGGGGCTTATTGAGGAGGAAATAGAGCTTAGATTCGAGCTTAAGCCGATTTCCATCGAGCTCGATCTCATCTTTTGCTGGATCGACCTTGTGTTGTGGGAGGAGGGAGATCTCTCCATTCACGCGAACTCTCCCCTTGGCGAGGATTTTTTCACACTCTCGCCTTGAGGCGACTCCTGCCTCAGCCAATGTTTTGCTCAATCTTTGCTTCATAATGGGGAACATTTTACATGGGAATTATTGATTTTGTCGATTACAATTACAGATATTATGGGAAAACTGATCCTTTTACGACACGGCCAGTCGGAATGGAATAAAAAGAATATTTTTACTGGATGGATCGACATCCCTTTGAGCACCCAGGGGATTGACGAGGCTCTCGAAGCGGGAAGGGAATTTGCCTCGATTCCGATCGACCGGATCTACACTTCAACTTTAATCCGAGGAACCATGACTGCGATGCTTGCCATGAGTGTCCACAATTCGGGAAAAGTTCCTGTGATCGTGCATGAGGAGGGGAAGCTCGGGGAGTGGGGGAAGTGTTACGATAAGGAGTCAGAAGAGGAGCTGATTCCCACCATTCAGGCGTGGCAACTCAACGAGCGGATGTACGGAGAGCTCCAAGGGAAAAACAAGCAGAAGATCCGAGAGATTTTCGGGGATGAGCAGGTCCATATCTGGCGCCGGAGCTACGATATCCCTCCACCAAATGGAGAGAGTTTGAAGATGACAGCTGAGAGGACACTCCCCTATTTTGACGCAGAGATCCTCCCCAAAGTAAAGAGTGGAGAGACGATTTTGGTCTCAGCCCATGGCAACTCCCTCCGCTCTATTGTGATGGAGCTAGATGCTCTTTCAGAAGAGGAGGTATTGCAACTCGAAATCCCTACTGGAAAACCCCTTTTCTACGAGTATAGAGATGGAAAACTTTATCCCCACCGGAAAACCCCTTTTCTAGGAGTATAGAGATGGAAAACTTTACAAATCCAACTCATAACCCACCTCTTTCTCCCTCTTTGGAGAAAGAGTACGAGGCGATTCTTCGCTTTGCTGGAGCTCAAGCTTCTCACCACTTCTCTTTTGCCCACTCGAGCGCAGAGGCGGTCAACCATGCCGTTTTGGCAACCTATCTTGAGGTAAGCCGGAAGACGGGGAAAAACCATTTTCTCGCCTCGGGCTTAGAGGAGGCTCCTGCTATCTTAAGCATGGAGCGGCTCCAAGAGCTTGGATGTGTGTTTGAGATGGTTCCAGTCGGTTCTGACGGTATGATCTCTCCCGAGACCCTTGCAGAGGCGTTTACCCCTCGAACGGCCTTTTTTCTCTGTTCTTGGGGATGTGGGCTCACGGGGGTTTTACAACCAGTTGAAGAGCTCGCTTCTCTTTGCCAAGAGAGGGGAGTTCTATTCCATGTCGAGGCGAGTCACGTCCTTGGGAAAGGCCCTTTTCGCTTTTCCGAGAGTGGGGGTGATCTCCTCTCTTTTTCTGGAGGCCTTTTCTCAAAGCAAGAGATCCCGCCCTTTATTTTAGGTGCTTCTACGCCAGTCCAAGAGATTGAGCAATTGAGCGCCTCTTGTCAGAAGGCTCTTTCTGAGATCGATACCGTAACGATGGAGGTGAATCGTCTCAGAAACCTCTTTGAAGGGAGAATTCAAAAGGAAATCGTGGGAGCAAGAGTGGTATTTGGAGACCAAAAACGGCTTCCACACATTTCTACAATGATTTTTCCCATGGTACACAGCGATGTCCTTCTCTATTTGCTCAGTCGAAAAGGAGTCTATGCTACCTTTGGAGGGGGGGAGAGGCAACACTTACCCCATCTCCTTCAGGCTTGTGGTGTCAAGAAGCTCGACTCTTTGTCGGCCCTCTCTTTCGCTTTTACGGCAAAAACAACTGAAGAGGAGATTCTAGAGGGGGTCGAAAAAATCGTTGAGACAGTCCACTCCCTTCAAAACCGCTCCCGTCTCTTTTTTGAGGAGGCCCTTGCATGAAAAAATCTCCCTTCCCTTGGGCTCTTTATAGCAAAAAAATGGGGGCAAAGATCGAGAAATCCCGATCTGCCGGCTTCTTCACTGCAAAAGAAGCTGAAGAGAGACAGATGCGTTTTGTGATGGGCAGAGAGGGAGGGCTCGAAGAGGGGAACGAGATCGCTTTCTACTGGCTTGTCGATCTCGACGGGGGAGTCATTCTCGATGCGAAATACCAGGCTTTTGGAAATGCGGCGCTCTATGCGGCTGCCGAAGCTCTTTGCGAGCTACTGATCGGGAAAAACTACGACCAAGCAAAGCGGATCAGCGCCGATTTGATCGACAAGCACCTCCGCGACCACTCCGAGACTCCTGCCTTCCCTGAGGAGACGGCCCCCTTCCTCAATCTGGTCTTAGAAGCCGCCGACAAAGCAGCCGAGCAGTGTCTCGACTTACCTCTATCTGCTAGCTACGTCTCTCCCCTCCCTCGCGACTCGGCTGGAAAAGAGGGGACCACCCTTCCCGATTGGAGTTCTCTCTCCAAAGAGCAACGGATTTCCCTAATCGAAGAACTCCTCGACGAAGAGATCCGTCCCTACATCGCTCTTGATGCCGGCGGAATCACCCTCGAAGATCTCAAAAACGAATCCGAGGTCCACATCTCCTACCAGGGGAGCTGTACTTCGTGCCACTCGGCAGTAGGCTCCACCCTATCGGCCATCCAGGAGATCCTCCAAACCAAGCTCAACCCTTCCCTCACCGTCATCCCCAACCTCGACGATCTCAACTTCTAATCCGGCACCAAATTGACAAAACTCCAATTTCGTGCCAGTTTTATGTGCTCCAGCCTGGCACCAAATTGACAAAAACCTAATTTCGTGCCAAAATAAAGAGCATGCATAAAGACAATCCATTCATTGGTCGTCAAAGGGAGCTGGCTAAATTAAGACAAGTTTTGGAAAGTCGGGTTGCTAGCCTGGTTGTCTTAAAGGGTCGCCGTCGAATAGGAAAAACACGTCTTGCGGAAGAATTTGGCCGACCCTTTCGAGTTTTATTCTTCTCTGGCCTTCCTCCAACTGAGGAAGAGAATGCTCAGATGCAAAGGGAATATTTCGCAATCCAGATGGTAAAACAGCTCAATATTCCAACACCCCGAACAAATGATTGGAGCGATCTTTTCTGGACATTAGCTCACTACATCAAAGAGGGGAGAGTGCTCGTTGTTTTTGATGAGATCTCTTGGATGGGAATGGATGATCCCACTTTCCTGGGGAAGCTCAAGACGGTCTGGGATACGGATTTTAAGAAAAACCCCCAGCTCATTCTTATGCTTACTGGCTCAGTATCGAGTTGGATTGAGAAAAATATTCTTGGCAGTACTGGATTTGTGGGACGTATCTCTCTTGAGATGACACTTGAGCAGCTCCCGCTTTTTCACTGTAATGAGTTTTGGCGAGAGCAAAAAGATCGCATCAGTGCTTATGAGAAATTCAAACTACTTGCTGTAACCGGGGGTGTACCTAGATATTTGGAGGAGATTGTCCCCTCGGTCTCATCGGAAGAGAATATTCTACGCCTCTGTTTTCAAAGTGGGGGTTTGCTTGTAAAGGAATATAATCGGATTTTTTCGGACCTTTTTCATAAACGAGGGCACCTTTACAGCAAGCTAGTTTCCCGTCTAGCTGAGGGGTCTTGTACACTGGAGGAGGTATGCGCAGCATTGAAGTTGCAGAGAGGAGGACGCATAACGGATTATCTCTATGATTTGGAAACAGCTGGTTTTATCAGCCAAGACTACACCTGGCACATCAAGACGGGGAAGCTAGCAAAACCACGCAAATACCGTTTAAAAGACAACTACCTCCGTTTTTACCTCAAGTATATTGCCCCAAACCTCTCGCGTATCGAACAAGACCGTTATGAGATGAATCCGGCGCAGTGGGCAAGCATCTTTGGTCTTCAGTTTGAAAATTTGGTGCTCAGCAATCGAAAACGGATTTTTGATTTGCTCTACATCCGACCCCACGATGTGGTATGGGATAATCCCTATTTCCAAAAAGCGACGAAAAGCCGTCGAGGGTGTCAAATCGATTATTTGATCCAAACGAGGGATCGTACATTGTATGTATGTGAGATCAAGTTTTCGCAACATCCTATTTCAGCGGGGGTGATTGAGCAGGTAACAAAAAAAATGGAAGCAATCTCCCTTCCTCGAGGGTTTTCTATCCGTCCTATTCTGATTCATGTCAATGGTGTAAGTGATGAGATTCTTGCAGCTGAATTTTTCTCACGTATTCTCGACTTTAGTCAACTGCTGCAACCTCCTCCAGAATCGGACGCAGGTGTGTGAGGAGCTCTTGAGGAGAATGTGGGAGGCCTGTTTCTGTAAGGAGAGAGGTGGCTGGCTGGTCGATGTGGGCGAGTTCTTCTTTTGTCATGTTGCAGTTGAGCCCAAGGCCGATGAGGACGGCACCTTGGGAGGTTTCGGAGAGGATCCCTCCAATCTTTTTGCCTTCTACAAAGAGATCATTGGGGTGCTTGACGTGGCAGTGAATTCCATAATCTTCTAGTAGTTTGGCTATTGCATGAGCAAACTGATGGGTGTAGGTGAGGGGTTCATGCATTTCACCCTTGGGAAAAAAGCAGAAGGTGACATAGAGATTTTTTTGGGGGGGAGAGACCCAATTTCTTCCAAACTGCCCTCTCCCCTTTGTCTGCTCATCAGAACTGACAACAGTGAGGCAATCTTGCGAGAAAGAGGCGAGATTCTCCTTGGTCCAATCGTTTGTAGAGGATAGGATCTCAAAATGGTGGTGAATGATTTTCACTTTTAACAGTATACTGCCGACTTAGATTATGTGGAATCATCGCCTTCTGTACCGGATTGATTGGCGGGTCATCCCCGTTTTGGCTGCACTTATGGTGATCAGCTTGCTTGTGATCGCAACGACCGATCCAGCCTCTCGTTTAGGTCATGAAAGTGGTTTTTTTACTCCTAAAGTGCTCAGTCAAATGCAACGTTTTGGGGTTGGCTGGGCGGTCTTTCTCCTTTTTGCTGGGTTTGACTATAACAAAATACGAGAGTGGGCTTGGATTCTCTATCTCGTGATGGTCTTGAGTCTTCTTGGCCTCTTCTTTGTGCCGGCAATCCAAAGTGTCCACAGATGGTACCGGATTCCAGGGGTTGGGATCAGCATCCAACCCTCTGAATACGCAAAGCTAATCGTTGTTCTTTGCCTCAGTTGGTTTTTGGAACGAAATCGGTCGAATGCCTCCTCACTCAAAACGGCCTTCTTGGGGTGCATCATTGTGGGGATCCCTTTTTTCCTGATCCTCAAACAACCCGACCTGGGAACAGCTTTAGTCCTATGTCCAGTTACTCTTGTGATGTTCTATCTCGGAAATTTGCATAAGGGGGTTGTCCGCTTTTTCAGCATTTTAGGGTTTCTAGCTCTTGTGTTGATTCTCCTTGTTTTTTTTGGGGTCTTTTCTCATGAGCAGATGGCTCCGATCGCGCTGAAGTTTATGAAGGAGTACCAATACGAGAGGCTCAATCTCGAAAGTCACCACCAGTGGGCTTCCCTTACGGCAATTGGCGTTGGGGGGATTACGGGGAGTGGTTGGCGGGCGAGTGAGTTTACAGGTCGGGGGTGGCTCCCTTATGGGTATACCGATTCTGTCTTCCCTGCTTTTGGGGAGGAGTTTGGACTTCTGGGGCTCTCCCTCATTCTCATCCTTTTCTATACTCTCGTCTTCTTCGGGTTTCAAGTGACGGTCATTGCCAAGGACCATTTTGGGCGGATGCTTTCAGCTGGGGTCACGGTCTATCTTGCGATGCACGTCCTCATCAACATCGGGATGATGTGTGGCCTTCTCCCAATCACTGGTGTGCCTCTCATCCTCATCTCTTATGGCGGTTCTTCCATTTTCGTCACCATGGCAGCACTCGGTATCCTGCAGTCCATCTACTCCCGCCGCTTCATGTTCTAGGGGGGAGACAAGTCTTTGGGGGACTTTTGGCTGCTTTTCGCGCCACTTGAACAATCGCATCCTCGCTGTGTAGGTAACACTATCTTCGCTCGCGATTGTCCAATTGACACGAAAATCCCCAAAAGCTCTCTGCATCCTTTTTTCAGAGTTTTTTTTGACTCATGTTTCGAAAGAAGTTTGTGTGTCTTTGCATTTTTGGCTCTATGATTTTTATGCATTGGACTACAAAGAGCTTTTGGGGATTTTCGTTCAAATAGGACGAAAAGCAGCCAAAAGTGAAGCTCAACCTGAGTGTCACAAAAGCTTAGAGTTGCGGAGGAGGATGGGGAGGATGTCGACGAGGGTGGGAAACCAGTTGAGGCCTCGCTCGTAGACGAGGTGAGAGGCGAGGTGGGAGGCGATGATCGCTTTTTTGTGGTTTTCGGGGACCTCAGACATGAGCCTCCCTGAGAAAGTATGGCGGAGGGTGTGAGGGCAGTAGGAGAGGAAGCATTGGATGAGGGGGTCTTTGAGGCTGTTTGAGAGTTGAATCGTATTGAAATAGGTGAGGAGTTGGTAGGTAAAATAGAGGATACGCTTGGAGATTTCATCCGAGATTTCCGTGAGAGGCTTCCCCGTTTCGTTGTGGGTAGTGATGAGGAGCTTCGCCTCGTTTTCAGCGCACGCTTTGAGTTTATCAGTGATCTCTTCGACCAAGACATTTTTATGATCTAAAAACTCTTTGTCGGAGAGGGTAAGGCCACACAAGATCTCAAATGAGGAGCAGATCACCCCCCCCTTGTTGGCTGAGCTATCTTTGATGATCAAAATCCCCTTATTTTCAAGGAGTTTGCGGCTCCAGGGAGTGAGGTAGAGGTTCGCTCCTTCCACGATGGCACGGGTAGTTGGTGCTCCGGTATTGTCGAGGAGGTCCTGGTAGTTGGTATCTCGAATCGTTCTTGGGCGTCCTCCACAAGGGATAAAGATATCGGCTGGGGTTTTATGGACGTTATTCCGGTAAAGAGCATTCATCTCGTTACCGGATAGCCAGTCGGCTTCTACGTTCCCATCACGGTTGCGCCAGCAAAGAGTTTGTTGGACATAAGGGGTGGGTTCTCGCCTTTTTTCACGGTCTAGGAGAAAACCTCCCACGTTGAGCTGCTCTTGAGGATAAAAGCGGATGGGCTTTTGCTCATAAAAGAGGGTGGCAAGGGTATTGAGATTGAGCCCTTTTGGATCAAAAATCGTTCCAGAGATATCTGTGAGGGCTAAGAGTTTTGCAGTTTCAGGGTAGTAGCGGTTGAGGTTGAGGATTTGGTTCCCCGCCACATCCCCATCGGGTCCTCCGGTCATTTTTACTGTGAAGGGCTCTGAAAGAGGATCGATCCCTAGGTGAAGGAGTATCTCATGCATATAGACATTGACTCCCATCGAAGTAACCCCATACCCTTTGTGGTTGATCCCAATTTCCGGTTTTCCACTGATGAAGGCCCCACCTGGTTTATATCCGCACTGCTTACTCTCCTGGGCGATCCATTGGATCATGCAGTCGTGCATATTCTCATCTGGACCAAGGTAGATGTATTCGGGTTTTTGCCAATAGTCGACAATGTATTTGGGTCGAAGAGTGCCATCTGGTTCGCAATTGATAATGGAGAGAAAACTTTTCACAAAGGAGCGTTGTGTTTGGTAGAGATATTCGAGTTGTTGTTCTTCTTTGAACGTCTCGATTTTCTGGTGGATTTCGTCGGAAGAGAAGCCGGCAAGCTCCATCTCTTTAGCAAAAATTTCTGCTTCTGAGGTGAGTCTTTCATATGGTTTTAGGAAAATAACGCCCTTTGCCCCACCCTCAGGGATATCTTTGTTTTTTTTGTGTTGGGTGTAGGCGAGGTTGTAACACTCATGAAAAACGGTATTGCGCTCGGCAAGCATCCGTTCTTTTTTCTTTGGGTAGATTGTCCGGAGACCCCCTCGAGAAAGGTCCTTGAAGCGGATATGGAAGCCGATAAAATGCATCCCTTTCATGTAGAAGATGCCGAAGGGGAGCTCAGGGAACACTTTGCTTCTTTCAAAAGGGGCGCAGTCTAGATATTGTGGGTCTAGACGGAAAGCAAAGGCTGTCTTGTTATTCCGATAAAAGTTTGTTTTTAAGACATGAGTGACAAAGTTCATTCCTTGATACAAGATGTTTTTGCGTCGTATATCGTGATATTCATGTCCGGTATCTAGTTTGTCGACGAGCTGAAGAAATTCATCACGCTCCTTCTCATAAACAACGATATCGTGCCGGGTTGGGTGGAATTTGTGTTCAAAAGCATTGCAGAGCTTAATCGCAAGCTCGGGGTGGCGGCAGAAGGCCTCTTCGATGTTCTCCAAGCTGTAGAGATTGGGATCAACCTGAACCAGTACTTGGTTGATAAAGCTCGTCATAGATCGGAGAAGATTCCCAAGATTTCCATTGAGAAGTCGTGTTTGGATAAACGTTTCATCGATCAGGTCGAGAGAGCCAAAGTATTTCAGTGTAACCAACTCTTGTAAGAAATCGACGATATCAGCCGCCTCCCAAGCTGCCCCTCCTTTTGCTCCATGAATGCCAAAGGTGAGCATGAAAATACTATTTGTCTGGTAGGGATTGAGATAAGCGGCATTTACGCGGCGCATCACAAGGCCATGCCGATAGACAACCCGTGCTAATCGATGAAGGAAATTGTGTTTCGGGACGTTTTTCCAGGCCATCACGATCGACATCGAAGAGATCCCTTTACTCTCCCACTCTTCTTCGTATTGCACCTCATACTGGCAATGGTCTCTCGTTTGGGCCCGTTCAAACATTTCAAGGGCAATTACCTGGCTCTCTCGAGGCATTTTTCGCAAGAAACGAGGATCCATCTCTTCAAACAAGTTAGAGCATTTCTCTTTTCCCCAATCGACATTCCGAGCTTGCAAAAATCCTGCGAGTTCTTCTCTTGTCTCAATAGATAAAGGTTCTTCCACCTTTTTGATTGCCTCGGTGAAATAGATTGTCGCAATTCGCAGGTACCCTGAGATTTCTTTATAGGGGAGGGGGAGTCTGGAGATGTAGGTCGTATAGTTTTTGATTCCAAAAAGGGGATAACTTTTTAGGATCTCAACATCTGCTTTTGGAGAGTCGACACAAAGAGAGATAGCCGCATTCTTCAGGTGAATCTCAGCAAAATAGTCTTGCTTCTGAAAACCCATCAAGGTGTGGACAATCAGCGAGATCCACTCTTTGCTCACCTCTTGGAAGAAGACCTTGGGCATCGCATCTTCGAGCCATAGATAGACCTCTTCAAAAGCCCGGGTCTCTTCAATAATTGCTTCTTTCAGTCTCTCCTGTGGATGAGTCGACATGGGGGGCTCCTCTCTTAGTACGTAATAGGCGCAGGGCATTGAGCCCTACAACTACTGTACCCCCTTCATGCAAGATCACTGCCAAATAGAGAGGAATCCACCCTAAAAGTGCAGGAATCGAGGCAAAAATAATCGCAGCTCCTGCTAAACCTAAGTTTTGCTTGACGATTCGGGTCACTTGATGGGATTTTTCAATGAGCCATCCGAGCTGCTCGATGTTGTCATGTAAAAAGATGATATCTGAAGCGTCAATAGCGGTGGTACTCCCCACTTTTCCCATCGAGATTCCAACATGGGCTCTTGCTAAAGCGGGAGCATCATTGATCCCATCCCCAATCATCACAAGATTTTCTGTTTCGGAGATGATTTTAAGCTTATCCTCAGGGCGAAGGTCGGCATACACCTCTTCAATCCCTACAGCTTTTGCGATCGGCCCAGCACTTTGCTGGTGATCTCCTGTAAGCATCATCACGCGCATCTTATAGTGGTTCTGGATTTCTCCGATCGTTTCCCGTATTTCAGGACGAAGAGAATCGGAGAAACGGAATATTGAGAGCTGCTTCTCGTAGAGAAGGAGGGTGACGAGCTCCCCTGCCTCATGAATCTCTTTGATTCTCTTGGCGACTTGGCTGTGGATGCTAGGGGGTATCTTAGGGAAGATCCACTCTTTGTTTCCGATTTCGGCTCTCTTCCCGATATAGGTTGCCTCTAGTCCATATCCAGGGACAACTTTGAAATCGGAAATGGAAACAAGAGGAGCCTCTCTTTTTTGTGCATAGTCGGAGATTGCTTGGGCGATAGGGTGGAGGGCTGACCGCTCCATCGTGTAGGCAAGGGGAAGGAGGTCTTCACTTCCTCCAAATGACTCGATTCCTAAACAAGAGAGAATCCCCGTTGTGAGAGTCCCTGTTTTGTCCATCGCAAGGGTGTCACAACGAGAAAGTGCATCGAGGATCACTCCACCTTTTAGCAGAATCCCTTGGCGGGCGCAGGCGCTCACGGCGCTTAAGTAGGCAATCGGGACGGCAAGGATGAGAGCGCAAGGGGAGGCCGCGATCAAAAAAGTAAGGGCTCGGTAGATCGATCCCTCATTTCCAAGATAGGGGATCGAGAAGAGCCATGGGAAAGAGAGAGCAAAGAGCAAAGAGAGGCCGATAATCGTCATCGCGTACCCCTTACTCACTTTGTCAAGCCACCTTTGGAGCTTAGGCTTTGCCTCCTGGGCCTGGGTAATCAGCTCGATGATTCGGCTCAAAGTCGATTCGGAACTCGTACGAGTCACTCGGAGGGTAATGGCTCCTTCGAGATTGCGGGCACCAGCCGGAACTTCATCTCCCATCGTTTTGGTTTGAGGGAGGTTTTCTCCTGTTAAGTGGACGAGGTTGACAGAGGAGGCTCCCTCAATCACCTCACCATCAAGGGGGACGATTTGACCTGCTTTGATGTGAATGGGTGTTCCCACTACAAGGTCTTTGACCGACCGCTCTTTTAGACTCCCATTTGGTTCGACCACATAGGCTTTTTGGGGAGAGAGCTTTTTAAGAGAGCTCAAAGTTCCCTTCGCTTTACTCCGAACGGCCTCCTCTAGTGACCCTGAAAAGGCAAAGAGGACAAGGAGCAAGGCCCCTTCTATTCCACTTCCGATCAATACGGAGAGAAAGGCTGCCAAGGTCATCAAGACATCGATATTGATCTCGAGACTAAGTAGATCTTCAATTGAGGCGATAAGAGCCGGAACTCCGACAAAAAAGTAGGTAAAAAGGAGAAGGAGATTCGCTACCGTTTTTCCGCCTGGAAAAAAAGAGAAAATCAGAGAGAAAAAAAGGAGAAAAGCGGCAAAAATCGATGCTTTGAGCCGGATATTTTCCCCCCACTTACGTGAATCGGGCATGAGAAAGGGGCTGATACTCTCTTCCATTCCCGAATCAAAAAACTCGTCAAATTGCTCGACACCTGTGGTGGCAGAAGGGAAGAGGCGGGGGATCGTTCTAGATGTAGAATTCATAAGAAAAATTGGAAGACAAAGTAGGCAACTCCAAAACTCAAAACAGCAACACAGACGTTCCAGACAACGGAGGAGATCACCCGGTTTTTTTCATACACACTTGATACAATCGCTCCGCCCGATACAAGGAGGGTGGCAGCGATTGGGATTCCCCAAATAGGGGCTAAATAAAATGAAACGATACTGACTAAAATAGCGACAAAAGAGCCCACAGCCGCCCCTAGCGCCTGTTGCAACGGGTGTTCATAGGCCTGGAGGGTGAGACCTAGCTCTTCTTCGAGCATCACCTTCAAGAGGCGGTCTTGGTCGGCCATGAGAACATCAACGACATCGTCGAGAAGCTTTCCCTCAAACCCTTTTGCTTGGTAGAGGGCAACGAGCTCTTCTCTTTCTTGGGGTCTATGGTGCTCGATCTCGTATTTCTCTTGCTCAATCACCCGGTGGAGTCGCTCAAGCCTCGTCCACCCAAGCCAGCTGCTCCTCCCTGTTTTCCAGATAAACCATCCAAGTCCAAAAGAGAGAAGACAGACCCCAGACGCTTCTGGCCCTATCCCCAGAAAGGCTAAAAAGAGCCAAACGAGGAGAAGAACGATCCCTGTCTCCCTCGCACTGTCAGCTCCCGCTGCCACGTGGCCAGGCATTTCGGCCCCATGCGACTCTGAGAACGAGGCCATCCCCTCCACTCGCTTCTCCATCACATGGAGAAGCGGATCTTTTTCATCAAAATGTTTATGCATAATCTGCCAGTATACCAGATCCCCCCAATATCCCACCACGCCCGGCTTGGTTGATCGGGTTAAACCATTTCGCGTAAGAGCCGGAAAGCCGACTTGTAGCAAAGCGAATGCTCCCATCTCTGCGTCTCGGAACCTCTGCGGTAAAAAATATTTCAAAAATTGGAGGGGGTTTAGTCTCTTTTTGTAAGTCGTTAAATGTCAGCAAAATAAACATTTTCATGTCGAAAATATAAACCAAATCTCCATTTAAATGCTCAAAAAATAAACCAGTTGAGAGGTTTAGGGGGAGCGGGAGAGGAGGGAGTGTTGGTAGGCCTTGTCGTAGTAGGGGAGGAGCAGGTCGAGGACGGCATCAGGATCGTGGTTGCGGAGGGCTGAGAGGAGCTTTTCGGTTCGTTCATGGCCGAGTTTTTTGCGTAAGCTGCTTGCGGCGCGAGTTAGATCTTCGAGCGTTTGGTTCTGGTAGGTTGCCTGAATGCGGGCTCGTCTCTCAGCTTCAGAGCAGGTGACAGGGATGAAGGTTCCCTGTTGGATCTGGTTGTAGATGGGGGTGGGGATGTGGCATGTTCCGATCATCCGGCTCTCATCCTCGATCCAGATAGGTTCGTCTGGGGGATATTGTGAGAGGGTTTTGGCGATTATGTTTTCGAAGTGTTCGTTTGAGGGTTGGGGGCCTTGGTAGCCAAAGACGCTCCCTTTGTGGTTTGCAAGGGCTTCAAGATCGAGGATAGGCTCTCCACGAGCTTGCTTTTGGTGGAGAAGCTCTGTTTTGCCTGAGCCTGTCAAGCCTGTCAGAACGTGGAATGTGTAGGGGTAAGAGAGGGTTTTGAGGGCCCAGTTTCGAAAGGCTTTGTAGCCCCCTTCGATTCTATGAGTCTGGATTCCTGCTTGGGAAAAGAGGGCGCACATCGATTCGCTACGGAGGCCCCCTCGCGCGCAGTAGAGGGTGAGGGGAAATGCGAAGCTGGAGGCTGTTTCGATGAAGGAGTTGAGTTTTGGTTCTACAAACTGGAGGCCCAACTCAAATGCTTTCTCTTTACCACGCTTTTTGTAGCAGGTGCCGACAGCAGCTCTCTCCTCGTCAGAGAAAAGAGGGAGGGAAAGAGCTCCTGGGATAGGGGCATGGGCATATTCCCCCGGAGAGCGAACATCAAGTAACGTTCCTTTTTTAGGGAAGTAGCTCATGGGTACCGAGTTTTTCAGCTAAGATGGGGGGAAGCTGCACCGAACCGTCTTCTCGCTGGTTGTTTTCCAAAAGGGCGACGAGCAGGCGGGGGGTTGCCAGACCGGAGCCATTGAGGGTGTGGACAAGTTCTGGTTTGCCGCTCTTGCCTTTAAATCGGGTGTGGGAGCGGCGAGCTTGGTAGTCGGTGCAGTTCGAGATCGAAGAGACTTCGTAATACCGGTTTTGCCCGGGAAGCCATACTTCGACATCGACTGTTTTGGCAGCGGTAAAGGACATATCTCCCGTAACGAGAAGAGAGAGGCGGTAGTGGAGGCCAAGCCCTTGCAAAATCTCTTCAGCTGCACTCACCATATGGTCGAACATCTCATTGCTTTTCTCAGGATGGGTGAAGGAAAACATCTCGACTTTGTGGAATTGGTGGACACGGATGAGCCCCCGTTCTTTTTCTCCTGCAGCTCCTGCTTCTCGTCTGAAACAAGGAGTAAAGGCGACGTATTTTTTAGGAAGAACCTCTTCTGGCAAGATCTCGTCGTAGTGGAGGCCGTTTAAGACCACTTCTGCTGTGGGGATCAAGTAGAGGGGATTTTCCTCGTCTTTGATTTCGTAGAACTGCCCTTCAAATTTCGGCAATTGCCCCGATCCAAACATCATCTGCGGGCGGACGAGGGCGGGAAGGAGCCAAAATTCAAACCCGTTGAGTTGTTGGATCTCGAGCATGTAGTTGATCAGAGCCCACTCTAAGCGAGCTCCCATTCCACGATAGGCAGGCCAGCCACTTCCGGAAGTTTTCGCAGTTGCATGGAAATCAAAGAGGTTCAGCTTCTCATTGAGTTCCAAATGGTGTTTGGGGGAAAACGAGAATTCTGGTTTCTTCCCAACCTCTTTAATTGTGACATTCTCCTCCTTGTCTTGGGAGGCCTTCACCTCATCCATCGGAATATTTGGGATGGAGGCAAGAAGGGTAGTAAATGTCCCCTCAAGTTCCGTCAATTCATGGTTGATCTGGGAGATCCGCTCTCCCATCTCTCGCACCTGTTGCTTGAGTGGATCGACCTTTTCTCCTCGCTTTGCTTTTTCTCCGATCTCTTTTGAAAGAGAGTTCCGGGAGGCTTGGAGAGTCTCTCCTTCTAACTTATGAGCACGGATCTTCTCGTCGAGCTCAAGTACGGGACCTAAATCGACAGAGGGGTCTTTGGTTTGGAGTTTTTTCTCAAGTTTTTCTCGCTCTTTCCGGAGGATTTTGATATCAAGCATGGAGACCTTCTCTTTTTTTTGAGACTTATGAGTATATGACAGAGAATCCCTCTCAACAACAGTTTTTTCTCCAGTGGGCCCTCAAATTGGGGGAAAAAGGGCGACTGACAGCCCCTCCAAACCCTTGGGTGGGATGTGTGCTTGTCAAAGATGGGGAGATCATTGGGGAGGGATTTCATGAAGCGCCAGGCAAACCCCATGCGGAGATCATCGCTCTCCAGAAGGCAGGCCTTCTATCACAAGGAGCAACGGCGTACATCACTCTTGAGCCGTGCTCCCATTATGGCCGTACCCCTCCATGTACCGAGGCTCTAATTGAAGCTGGCATCAAAAAAGTCGTCATCCCATTTACCGATCCCGATCCTCTTGTGGGGGGAGAGGGGGTAAAAGTTCTCGAAAAAGCGGGGATTGAAGTGATCGTGGGTGTGGCAAAAGAACAAGCGGAAGAGTCTTTAGCTTCCTATCTCCATCACAGGCGGACAGGATTCCCTTACGTTGTTCTCAAAGCGGCACTCAGCCTCGATGGGAGGACGGCTGCTGCTGACGGCTCTTCGAAATGGATCACAAGTGAAGAGGCAAGAGCCGATGTCCAGCGCCTCCGTGCCGAGTCGCAGGCGATTCTCGTGGGGGCTAAAACAGCCTTGGTCGATAAGCCCCGTCTCACTGTGCGGAAGTACCCCGGCTTTACACCTTTGCGCGTCTTGCTCGACCGGCGAGGAAACGTCTCTCCAGAAGGTCCTCTTTTTGATCTTGCTCTTGCCCCAACTCTAGTTGCAACAAGCCCCTCATGTCCAACGAGTCGAATCGAGGAGTGGAAAGAGGCCGGAGCAGAAGTCTTGGTTTGCGAAACTCTTCTTGAGCTACTCACCTATCTTGGCAAGCGAGATATCGTCCAAACCCTTGTCGAGGGGGGAGGAGAGCTCCAAAGTTCGTTCCTCAATGAAAGGCTGGCAAACCGCCTCTCCCTCTATTATGGCAACTGCCTCCTCGGCTCTGAGGGATATCCTCTCTTCCCTCATCTCACTATTCCCTCAATCAACCATGCTCCCCGCCTAGCCCTAAAAAGCACCGCCCGCCTAGGTTCCTCTATGCGCCTCGACTATGATCTGAGCTCTATTGGTGGGTCATCTTCTTGTGAATGAAAGATGTGCCGCAACTTCTCATAAAGTTGAGGGGAAGTATATTTTTGATTCATGCAATCCTCTCTGTAAAGGACTGATTTTTTGGAATGAAAATCCGAATTTACCTCAACTTTATGAGAAGTTGCGATCAAGCTTCATAACACTTTTGCCACTCTTCTTGTACTGCCCTTTTATCAGATGCGCTAAGATTCCAATACTCATTAAATTCTTCTAGTTTGTGCCAGCCACTGGCTTTGCTACCACCATACTGCCAGTAATAGTGCCAAACAGCAGGTAGTTTTTTGCATCCACTCCTACCTAACACGGACCGCTGGTAGAAGTGGTACTGTGCTGAGTCGAGATCAACCCAAGACCCAATCATTGCTTTGAAGAGGCGTAAATTACGTGTCATAGTCTCTCTTTTCGGATTGTTCGAATCCAGCATGTCTATTGCTTGAGCATACACTTCCAAGATTTTAAGAACTTTTTGAATCCCTTTTACCTGTCGGTCAGTATGTTCTTGAATAACTTGGTCTATTGTGTTTTTTCGGATGCCTAAGCGAAACAATAAATACTGAATAGACTCTTTTAAATTAACAGTTTCAGGCTTTGAAAAGTCTTGATATGCACGGTAAACAGCTATGCACCAGGAAAGGGCATGAGCATACATATCATGTAAACGTTCTTGATGTAGGGAAACTAAGAGGTCAAATTTGGTGTGGGTATTAGCAAAATCGAGATGCGATGCAATTCCTTCAGCATCTGTTTGTTTTAGCTCTGGGAGTCCAGGCATTTTTTGACGCTTTTGATCCCATTTAGCTTGTAAGTATTCGGGACTTGGCATTGTAAGAATCCACTTGTTGAGCCTCTCTTCAAATTGAAAAGAAAAACCCAGATCGTACAAAAACTGGGTAAGATGTGGATAACCTCTGAACCGATTGTGATAGTAATTATAGTCAAACCCATCTGTTGTCTCATAAAACCTAAAGTTTATATTTTCAGAATATAAATTGCGAAAATCCTCTTCTGAAACAGGAATGCGATTATTTCTACCAAAGGTCATCTCATATTTCTCGCAAAAGCTATTCCAAATTTTTTCATCGGGTGAAGAATTACCAAACTCTTGCTGATACAGTTTCACAGCCTCCTCAGTGCGGTGCTCGATGCATTTTTCTATATTTTTAGGGTCAATGATGCAATTTAAACGGGGCATATCAGCTACACTAGGTTCAATAGCTGGAAAGAGTTGGTTGTAGCGGTCATCTAATTCACTGGCAGATCGATGATTGAGGGGATTGGTGAAAGGGTCGCAATCTTCAGGCAAGACAAAGCGGTGAATTAATCCCTCTGAAGTAAAAACTTCATCTAGCTTCTGCCACATTTGGCTATGTTTTTTCTTCCAAGATACAGATGTTGGAAGCTTTGTAGACGAGGTAGTATTTTTTTGTTCTAGTTTTTCACTTGCTATTTCTGTTAACGGATGAATTCCCACTTGGAAACAATTAGATGAAAAGATTAATTTCTGTTTATTTCTTTGTGTTACAAACATTGTTTTACCATAATTTTATTGAATCATAAGGCTATTATAGCATTTATATATTAACAAAAAATTAAGATTAAAAGAAATCATTGGCTAAGGTGAATTCTAACTCTGATCCGAACACCTTGCCAAGACAGGCCTACTCATTCTTTGATTAATCCTTGATGTATTTTAGATGAAATTTATTAAGATTCTGTAAATAAAATAATCGCTTTTGGGCGGGAGAGGGAAAAGATGGACCCTGCTGAGGTTGTACACTTACGATGTATGGGTACTGTGGGGTTAAAACGATTGATCGGAGCCCTTCAAGGACTAGGGGTTTATTGCCCAACGCCAAATAAGGTAAAATCCAGATCACTCAACATTTTTGTTACGACTGCCAATTGATTTGTCGTTAATATGTAATGGTCAAGGAGATTGTTGGTAGATAAAGTTAACATGCTAAGCCAAAACGATTTATTCTATATCAGAGTTGCGAGCACATGTTTACGTGTGGGATCGTTTCTTGGTGTTAACTGTTAACGTTTGAAATATTATCAGCTAACAGACTGGAAGGTAAAAACGTCTATTTATTATTATCGGTAAAATCCCTACTGATTGTTCGTTTTTTCAAATTTAAGTCGTTAAAGGATACTCTGTTATAAATCTCAATGAGTTTCAAGATTCTATTTTAAATCAGATCTGGATTTTACCTTATTGGGCGTTGGGCAAAAAACCCCTTGATGGAAAGAGCTATTCGTAGCATGTCGGGAAGGTGGGTATCGATTATTTTCCAGTTGATAGATTCGCTGAACAGCTGGTCAATATGTCGGTAGTGAGTCTTTCTGTCAGGACGAAAAAATAGAAGCTTCTTCAGCCCTCGTATGGCAACTTCTCATAAAGTTGAGGTAAGCGCCTGAATCGTAACCCTCGGTTACTTTCGTTTCATCTAAGCTGGTCTACGGACCGGAAGCCTGTTTTTCTGAAATATTCAAAATGATCTCACTCAA
>SDBV01001849.1_pt1 | contig 31726 bp, 31 predicted proteins | sample 2277081 | NCBI WGS metagenome assembly SDBV01 (sample SAMN10402039, study PRJNA504765) | marine sediment metagenome | isolation source: marine sediment core GS10_PC15, 223 cmbsf | place: Arctic Ocean: Southern Knipovich Ridge | collected 2010 | reverse complement strand
AGCTCTTCGGAGACCCGACGGATGTCGGCCAGCCGTTGGTTGTGTTCGTCCCGGTCGCCATGGGCCATGTTCACGCGAAACACGTCGACGCCGGCCCGAATCAGTTGAGCCAACTGCGGCGGCTGACAACTGGCCGGCCCCAGCGTGGCCACGATTTTCGTCTGCGAAGGCCGCGGTGATGGCGATGTTTCGGTTTCAGACATGGAGCACCCCCGGTCGGTGAGGCAGAAATGGGTCTACGCCCGGAGTTTATTGTGAACGATTTTCCGGGTTTGTAAATGAGTGGGGGGAAATGAGCAATGACCAAATCCCAATGACCAATGAACAAACAGTATTGGAGATTGGTCATTGGGATTTGGTCATTTTTGTGAGAAATTCCTGACACCCCCGCCTTCACCCGTGGCATTCTCCGATTCTGCCCGATATACTACAGCGGTTGCGGCAGCGTTGCCGATTACGTTGACTTGACCTTCCGTGCCCAATGCTTGCCCAGGAGGCCTTTCATGGACCGAACCCCAACGACCCGTCGCGATTTTCTGAGGACTTCGGCTGCAGTTGCCGGCGGCGTTGTGCCGTATGTCTGGAGCAGTTCGTATGCCAAGGCCGAGGACAAGAACGATCGCCCCAACATGGCGTCGATTGGTGTGGGCGGGATGGGCAGCGGCGATGGGCGAAGTGCGTCGCGGTTTGCCAACATGGTGGCCTGTTGTGATCTGGATCGCGGGCGTGCCGACAAGTTCGCCGGATGGTGTGAGAAGAACCGCAAGACAAAACCCGACACTTATGGCGACTACCGCAAGCTGCTCCAGCGCGACGACGTCGACGTGGTCACGATCGGCACACCGGACCACTGGCACACGCGGATTGTGATCGACGCCCTGAAGGCCGGCAAGGACGTGCAGTGCCAGAAGCCGCTGACGCTGACGATCGAAGAGGGCCGGCAGATCTGCAAGGTCGTCAAGGAGACGGGCAAGATCATGCACGTCGGCACGCAGCAGCGGAGCGAGAATGGGGCCATGTTCCTTAAGGCCGTAGTGTTGGCCCGTAGTGGACGGTTGGGAAAGAAGCTGACGGCCACCTGCTCGATCGGCGGCGGGCCGGGCTGCGACAAGCCGTTCGAGATCAAGGACGCCCCCTCGGAGTTGAATTGGGACTATTGGCTGGGCCAGGCTCCGCAGGTTCCCTACACACGCCAGCGTTGCCACGGCAATTTCCGCTGGTGGTATGAGTACTCCGGCGGCAAGATGACCGACTGGGGCGCCCATCATATTGACGTCGCGCAATGGGGGCTCGGCTACGAGGATTCCGGCCCCATCGAGATCGAGGGAACGGCCGAATTCCCCAAGCTCATGCCGGCCGACTTCGACGCCACAGCGTTCCTCAATGGCGAGCTCGATCTACCCAACGGCTACAACACGGCCACGCAGTTCAAGATCACGTTGGCTTACGAGAATGGCAACCGGATGATCGTCCAACACGGGCCGGGCAACGGCATTTGGTTCGAGGGGGAACACGGCAAGATCTTCGTCAACCGCAGCCGTCTGACCGGCAAGCCGATCGAAGAGCTATCGCAGGCCGACAAGCAGTGGCTCGACGAGGAAGTGATCAAGCTCTACCTCGGCATGCAGCCGGGCGACCACATGCGCCACTTCTTCGAGTGTCTGAAGGAGCGGAAGTTCACGATTTCCGATCCCTTTACGCATCACCGCACGATGACCGCATGTCACCTCTGCAACTTGGCGATTCTGCTCAAACGAAAGCTGAAGTGGGACCCGGCCAAGGAGGATTATATCGGTGACTCGGAGGCCAGCGCGTTGCGTACTCGAAAGCAGCGGGCAGCGTATGCGATCGAGGTTTAGGGCAGTGCGTTGCAAAGCCGCAAGCGGCTGGGGTTAGGCCAATTCGTATTGCCCGCTGCCGGAGTTCTTCAGCTTACCCTGGCGGACGAGTTCCTCCCAGATGGGCTGCGGAAACTGGTCCGGGGGTGTGATGCCGACGATGCCCGACTCGCGCCCACTGCTCATCGGGCCCACGCCGATTCGCGACTGGTCGTCCAGGCAGGTCAGCTTCAATCGCTTTCGAAAGGCCTTCATCGCGGCCTTGAGTTCACGCGGGCTCAGTTCCGGGGGTTGCGGTGCGTCGGACGAGGACATGGGCAGCTCCTTGTCAAATCGGGGTGTAAATGAATTATCTCGGACTCTTCCGAGGATACCATGTCGGCTGACTTTCGGGAATGCCAGCCGGAGAAACCCGGCTTCGCCCTCTGGCATGGCAATGCAAGACTCAATAGTCCGATTCGATATCCGGTTGCCGCCGGGCCAATTCGGCCCAGACGCGGGCTAGGATGGTTCCGGTAAACATGCAGCCGAAGGTGTAGACGGCCGGCGCGACCGCTTCCGGGGCATTGCGGCCGAACAGATCGACCGCCAACGCGGCGCCCAGGCCTGCGTTCTGCATGCCGATTTCCAGTGTCAGGGCCCGCCGCATCGGTCGGGAAATCCGCAACGCGATCCCCCCGATCATTCCGACCATATACCCGCCGACATTGATCGCCAACAGCGCCATGAGGAATCGAAACTCCAGCCGGGCAAAGTTCTCACGATTGCCGGCCACCACGACGGCGATGATCCAAAGGATACTCAAGTTGGCTACCAAGGCGCCAAAGCGCTGCATCATGGAACTCCACGCCGCAAACCGCCGCGAGAGAAGATGTCCCGTCACGACCGGAATCACCACCATCCAGCAGAGCGTCCAGGATGTTTTCAGAATGGGAAAGGTAACCCGTTGGCTCAAAGTTAGCCAGAGCGCGAAAGGGACCACCAAGGGAGAAAACAAGGTGGCGGAGGTGGTTAGGCTCAACGAGTAGCTGACGTTTCCTCTGGCCATCAGGGTCAGGACATTGGAGGCCATGGCCCCCGGCACACATCCGACCAACACCACGCCGACCAGCCAAGGGCCTTGCAGGCCGAACAGCAGCGCGAAACCGTAAGCCAACAGGGGCATGGCCGTGTATTGAAGCGCCGTTCCTGCCAGGACGGTCGGCCATCGCCGGGCCACCTGCCGAATTTCGTCTTCCGGCAACAGCGAACCGATGGCCAACATGGTCACTGCGAAGAGGACCTTCAAGCCGCCGGCCGTTGCCAAGAACGGATCCGGCAGATCAGCAAACCAGCCCTCCCAGCCATAGGCCAGCAGGCTCAGCAACGACAGCCAAAGCAACAGGAAACGTTCGAGCATGGAGCGAAAGGGGTTGGGCGACCGGGTGGAAGCGTTAGGGCGTTTGCGGCTCGTCCGTGCAAGGTTGGGGCTGTCGTCTTACCACGGCCGACCACTTCAGCACGTAGAACATCACGCCCAACACACCAAAGATACCGCAGATCGCTCCGCAGCGTAACAGGGAAACACAGGTAACAGGGGAACACAGGCAATAGGGAAACACCGATCGTCTTCCACATCGCCATACTCCTGCCAAAGACCTTGGCTGACAAAACGTCATTGGCGAACTGCCATAGGACCCATCATACTGCAGTCGGTCGGCAATCGCTAATTGAAAAAGGGCCAAAATCCCGGCAACCGCCCAGTCACACCTCCCAGCCGGACGGGCGGGCCCATGCCGTAACTCGTGTCACGCCAACGGGTTAGGCCACGCGAAACTGCACTTTCTTCGGGCCGGTCAATCTGCGATACTTGCTCCGATGGCAATCGATGCCGCCGCTGATATCACCGGGAATAAGCCGAAATGTCGAAACCCAAGCCGTTGACCATCTTCTTCTCGGTCGGAGAGCCCAGTGGCGATCTGCACGGGGCCAACCTGATCCGCCAGCTTCGCGAAGAATGTCCCGACTTCGAAGCGGTCGGCTACGGCGGTCCGAAAATGGCCGAAGCCGGCTGCCGGTTGCACGCCGACCTGACCACGCTGGCCGTGATGTGGTTTGCCCGAGCCCTGATGAACCTTCACAAGTTTTGGAATCTGGCCGGCCGGGCCGACCGCTACTTCCGCCACCAGCGACCCGATGCCGTGGTGTTGATCGACTACCCGGGCTTCAACTGGTGGATCGCGCGTCGGGCCAAGGCCCACGGGATCCCGGTGTTTTATTATACACCGCCGCAGATTTGGGCCTGGGCCAGTTGGCGCGTGAAGAAGATGCGTCGCTTCGTCGACCATGTGTTGTGTAGCCTGCCGTTCGAGGAGACTTGGTTCCGCCAGCGCGGTTGCAACGCGACGTTCGTAGGCCATCCTTTTTTTGACGAGGTGCGACGCCAGCAACTCGACCAAACGTTTCTCGCCGAACAGCGCCGACAGGAAGGCCCGCTGGTGGCCATTCTGCCCGGCTCGCGGACGCAGGAAGTCACGTCCAACCTGCAATGGTTCCTTAAGGCGGCCGCATTGGTTCGAGCCAAGGTTCCGCAGGCTCGGTTCGCCGTAGCCGCCTTCAAGCCGCATCAGGCCCAGATTGCCCGGCGGGAAATCGAGAAGCACGGACTTCCCATCGAGGTCCACTTGGGCAAGACGCCCGAGTTGATGCATCTGGCCGACTGCTGCATGGCGGTCTCCGGTTCCGTTTCGCTGGAGTTGCTCCACCACACCACGCCCACGGTGATTCTCTACCGGATCAGCCGGCTGGCGTTTTTTGTGCAACGTTTCTTCCGCAAGGTGAAGTACATCACGTTAGTCAATCTGCTCACGACTGACGAGTTGTTCCCCAAAGACATTACGCCGTTCGACCCAAGTCAACCGGACGCCGAGAGGGTTCTGTTTCCCGAGTACCTCACCTGCGAGGACAAATCGGCCCAAGTGGCCGATCATGTGATCGAGTGGCTCAGTGATCCGATCAAGCGGCAAGCCCGGGTGGATGCCTTGGCCCGGCTGAAAGAAGAGGTCGGCGCCGGCGGCTCGGCACGGCAAGCGGCACGATACATTATGCGTGTGCTAACGCCACGCAGACAGCCGGCCCTGCGCCCGCATTTCCAGGCAAAGCCCGCCGACTGCGTCGGTGGGATCCCTCGGACGCAGTCCGAGGGCTTTTGACCGCAAGTTGTTAATTCGAGAAAACCAAGGAGCCACACCGGTGCTCATAGGCGAACCGTCGCGCACGCAATTCGACTTACGATTCACGCTGTTGGGAATTCCGATCCGCGTGCATCCGTTCTTTTGGCTGGTGGGGGTCGTGCTGGGCGCCCGAAGCCAAGGTGCCAGAGAACTGCTGAGCTGGGTTGTCGCCTTGTTCGTTTCGATTCTGTTCCACGAACTGGGCCACGCGCTGGTGATGCGCGCCTACGGGTTTCGGCCCTGGATCACCTTGTACGGGCTGGGCGGTCTGGCTTCCTACAATCCGTCGGAAGGTTCCGGATCGAAGGGAACGCAGCCGGTCGGGCAAATCCTGATCGCGTTTGCCGGACCGGGGGCCGGTTTCATACTGGCGGCCCTTATATTGGCGGCCGTTGCAGCGACCGGCCATCAGATCCACGTTCAACTCGGCGGCGCCTTCGGTGTGGGAATCTTCTTCGAACCGTTCGTCTCGCCGTTGCTGACCTTTCTGATCTACCAGATTCTGTTTATCAGCATCATCTGGGGCATGGTCAACCTGTTGCCGATCTATCCGTTGGACGGCGGTCAGATCGCCCGAGAAATCCTCACGGCCGTCGATCCGAGCAAGGGGATCCAGCAGTCGCTGATCCTCTCGATGGTGGCCGCCGTGGCGATGGCCCTGATCGGGCTGGTGCGAATGGGAGAACCGTATATCGCGCTGATGTTCGGCTACTTGGCTTACACCAGCTATGCCACGCTGCAGGCCTACGGCCAACACCGACGGTAGTAGCAGTCAGAGTATTACTCGGCCGGCGTCACCTCGGCCGGCGTCACCTCGGCCGGCGGGGTCGTTTCGCCGGCGGGTGTCATCTCTTGCAGCAATCGAAGCAGGCCGCTGTCGGTGGTCATGATCAGTCGCGTGTTCTTGGTAAGCGACGCTTCGTAGGCTTCCAGGGTGCGGATGAAGTTGTAGAACTCACCCGTCTCCCGGATCGCCTTGGCGTAGGCGTCGATGATCTCGGCCTCGACCTTACCCCTGGTGATGTTGGCCTGCTGGCGTCCTTCGCCGAGGATTTTTTGCACCTCGGCCTCGGTCCGGTTGAGGATCTCCTGCTTGCGTCGCTGGCCTTCGTTGGAGTGTCGCGCGGCGATCGATTCCATGAAGGCGATCAACCGGTTAAAGGCAGCCTCACGGACCATGGGTACGAAATCGATCCGTGAGATCCCCACGTCGACCAACTCGATTCCACGGCCAAACAGTTCGCCCTGCCCTTCGTCGGCCTTCTTGCCCGTCTCGGCCAGCTTGCGGCGAACCGCCTTTTTGATTTTCGCGACGATCTTTTCACGGCCGATGGTGATTGGCTTTCCCGCATCGGGCGAGGCGATCAAGGCGGCCTGTGGCGGCTGATCTTCGGGCGCAACCGCCGAGGAATCGTCCAGGACGGGAACTGCGTCCAACTCACCCAATTCGACCTGGAAGGAATAGGTCAACTCCCGATTCGTACTGCGGACCGCCTCGATCAGGTCGTGGCTGGTAATCGCATCGCGGACCGCGCTGCGAACAAACGTCCGCACGCGCGAATCGGCGTTCTCGACCGTGCGGAGGACTTCCACGAACAGTTTCGGGTCGGTAATTCGCCAGACGGCCCAAGGCGTGACCTCGAGCTTCTTGCCGTCCGCGGTAGGCAGGCCGACCAGGATATCCCCGCCAGTGCCAGCCCAGAACTGGTAGGTCTTGGGCAAGCGGCGGACTTGCTGAACAAACGGGATCTTGAAGTACAGGTTCGGCTCGGTGTAACTGGCCACCGGATCGCCGAACTGCAAGACCACGGCCACTTCCCGTTCGTTGACCGTAAACATCATGGCCCGCCCCAAGGGAACGATCGCCAGGAGGATCACACTCAGGACGATCAACACGGCACGGCGTCGATTACTCATCGCGGGGCTCCTTGCTCGAGCTGTAACAGGGGCAAGATCTGCCCTTTCAGTTGGGAATCTATGATCACCTTCGACTCGACCCCAGAGAGCACTTCCTGCATGGCCTCGATATAGAGTCGTTCCCGCGTCACGTCGGGTGCCCTTTGGTACGCATGATACTTCTGCAGCAAGGCGTCGATCTCGCCGTTGGCCTCGGCGCGGCGACGGTCGGCATAGCCCTCGGCCTCGCGAATCTGCTTGTCCTTCTCGGCCAACGCTTCGGGGATCAGTTTGTTCCGTTCCTTATGGGCTTCGTTTTCCAGTTGATCGCGAAGTTGGATCGAAGCGTTGACTTGATCGAAGGAGGGTCGCACTTTCGCGGGCGGACTGACCCGTTGCATCTGCAAATCCTGAATACCCACGCCGCAGGCATACTTATCGAGGATCGCTTGGGTCGCCTCGCGGGCCTTCTCGGCAATTTCGCCCCGCTTTTCGGTCAACACCTCGTCGATCGAGTAGTCACCCACCAGGCGGTTCATCACCGTTTCGGCCACGGTCGTGATCACCCGTTCCGGATAGGCCGGATCGTCGCGTCGGTAGAAGCGGAACACAAAGTCTTGCGGCGCGATCACCTTCCACTGCACGGTCCATTCCACGGCGGCCGCGTTCAAATCGCCGGTGAGCATCAAGGTGCTCCCCTCGCTCGCGTTGTGAGGTCGATCGGGACCGGCGCCGAACGGCAATCGCAAACTGTGCTCCTCGACGCTGACCTTGAGCACTTTCTCGACCAGCGGAATGCAAAACTGCAAGCCGGGTGAGACGGTCCGATTGTACTTGCCGAATTGCAACACCACCGCCTTCTCGTGCGGCTCGACCGTGTAGACGCAGCTAAAGGCCAGGTACAACGCCATCGCGCCGACGATTACCAGGGGAACGGCCATCAGGATCCCGTCCCAAGGCACATCACCCGGCTGAAGAGGGCGGTTTTGTGACCGCCGGGGATCGAGGTTCATCGAAAAGCTCCTTGACTGCTTGCGCGACACGAACCAAACGTCTCTTTACCAACAGCATCGACCCGCCTGGGCAAGCGGTCGAGTAGTTACGCAGCTTTTCCGATTACACCATGCAAAGCCCTTCCGCAGCCGACACAGCCGGCGCAAGAGAACCAACCGATACAACCAAAACAAGCCGGACTCCACCGCCGCTTACTGCATACTGCCTACTGCTTACCGCCTATTATCTCCTCCACGGCAAGCCGGCCCAAAGGCGTTCGGTTGTTGATTGCGTGGGAACGGGAGCATGGGCCAAGTGGCGGGCCGCCAGGCGGGCCACGATATCGGACCGGCGCGGCGAACACTCGAAATAGACGGCTCCCGCCTCACGCATTAGCCACTCGTACTCACCCAAACGCCGATCGGCCACCACGGCGGCACGGGCCAATGGGAACTGATGCTGCAAGCGCACCAGCCGGTCGAGCAAATCGTCTAGGTTCTCGTTGGTCAGTTCGACGGCAACAAAGCTAGCCGGGCGGGTCTCGAGTTCGGCCCCGCACTGGGGCAGACTGCGCGCTTGAAGGATCTTTCCCGATTCCGGGGCCAGGCCGCGTCGCAATGCCACGGCCCAATGCCCGTCACGCTCGCAGACGATCAGCCGCGGCCGTTTGGCTGCTGCGGGTAACAGCACGGTCAGGCCGTCGGCATGGGGATCGGAAACTTGGCGTTCGTCACTCACTCGGGTCGCCCTCTTCCAGGCCAAGTTGAATCATGCGGCGATAGAGTCGCGGACGGCTGATGCCCAACAGTCGGGCGGCTTGGGCCTTGTTCCCCTTGGCTTGACCCAAGGCTCGACGAATCAGTTCTTCCTCGACCTGCCCGAGAAACGTGTCGAGCACAATCGTCTCCTCCGCGCGTGGCGGATAGGCGGCAACCCCGGCCGCCATGTGGATTCGCTCGGGCAGATCGGCCGTGTCGACCTCGGGCCCCTTGGCTCCGTGATAGGCCTCGGTCACAACCTGGGCCAACTCGTCGACATTGCCGGGCCACGGGTAGGCGTCCAGCGCATCGAGCGCCTCGGCAGTGAACCCGCTCAATTGCCTTGTGCCCTCGGCGTTGGCCCGTTCGAGAAACAATTGGGCCAGCAAGGGCAAGTCCTCGCGACGCTGCTTCAGCGGCGGCAGTTGAATCACGATCGTGCCAAGCAGGGCCGCCAAGTCTGCGCGGTACTCTCCTGCGGCCACCAACTCGTCCAACGACGTGTTGGCCGTGGCGATCAATCGCAAGGGAAACGTTTTGCGGCCCAAGGTGGAAACCAATTCGGCCTGGATCTCCGCCGGCAACAGGTCGGCCCTGTCCAACAACAGCGTGCCGCGCCCCAATTCCTCGCCAAGCGCGCTGTCGGTGACCAAGGCCCCGATCGTGGATCGGATCAGGTCGGTCCCCAGCAGCGAGCATGCCAGCGGAATCAAGGAACCGGTGGATTGAGAATTGGCGGCCTGGGGATCGGTCCCGTAATGGATGGCGGCGGCCACGTGCCCACGCCCGCTACCCGGCGGACCGACCAGCAGCACACTGCCGCGACCGGCGACGGCCGCCTCGACTTGGGCCCGAACGCGGCGGATGGCCGGGCTGTTGCCGATCAGTCGCTCCGCCCGATAGCGTGCAACCATCTGTTGCCGAAATCGTCGCACCTGATCGTGCAGTTCTCTCGGCTCACTTTCCGGCCGAAGCGGCGTGGGCTCTTCCGGCCCGACAAGATCTTCTTCCTGAACGATCGCTATCAGTCCGATCAGATTGGCCGAATCGGTCCCCAACGGCACGAAACTCGCACGGCGATACCGGGGCCGGCCGTCCTCGTCGGGACAGGTCACTGTGGCCGTCATGGGCTGGCCGGCCATGGCTTCCGGCGGCGGACACAAGCCAGCAGCCACACGGTCCGGCCCGGTCGTTTCTTCGCTGGACTGGTAAGTGCAACCTCGGCCGAGCAGCCCGTCGGCCGCCTCGGCAAGCCAATCCAGACACGCCCGATTGCAGAAGACAATGGTCCACTCGTCGTCCAACACGTAGATCGGCCTCGGGGCCGCGTTGAACATCTTGACCAGATCAGTGCCGGTGATTCGCTGTCGAGCCATGCGACGGGTCCGGGGCGTTCTGGGCAGTGGCTACGTTGGATTGGCTTGCATTGGGGCTGGCCTTGTGCGACTCGCGCAACAACGGGCCGGGGCACACGCCGATCAGCAGAGTCAGCACGACGCAGACCGCCACGGCACACCGCGGGCCGGCGCCGCCTTCAGACTTGGGAGTCGCCAGGGGCGTGCGGAAATACATCACCGAGACGATCCGCAAGTAATAGGCCGCCGCAATGGCCGCGTTGATCACGCCGATGACCGCCAAGAGAATGAACCACATTCTTAGTTCGGGGTCGGTCACGCTCAGCGCGCTTCCGAAGAGTGTGAGCTTTCCCCAGAATCCGGCCAGCGGCGGAATGCCGGCCAAACTGAACATGAACACGCCGAGGGCGGCCGCAGTGATCGGTCGGGTCTTTCCCAGACCGGCCAGTTCATCCACGCCCTCGAGCTGCTTATCCCGTTGCCCGAGGTAGTCCAACGCGGCAAAGGTGCCGATGGTGGCCACCGCATAGACGCACAAGTAGAACAGCAAGGCGCCGACGCCGTCCCAGCCGCCGGACACTTCGGCGGGCGCCAAGGCCACGGTCAGGCCGATCAGCATGTATCCGGCATGCGCGATGGAAGAATAGGCCAGCAGCCGGCGGAGGTTGTCCTGCCATAGGGCCACCACGTTACCCAGGGTCATGGTCAACACGGCCAACACCAGGGCGATCCGCCATCCGTAGGGCGCCAGCTCGGGAAGCGTGGGCATCGCCATCACGAGGATCCGCACCAAGGCCACCATGCCGGCCGCCTTGGGAATGACCGACAACAGAGCGGCGTTGCCGTGCGTCGTTCCGTGATAGACATCCGGGGCATAAAAATGGAACGGGACGGCCGCAATCTTGAACCCCAACCCGGCAAAGATCAACACCAGGGCCAACGGCGCCAAACCGATCAACCCGTCGGCGCTACCGACGGAGTCGGCCAGCGCGTCGCGGATCTGCCCGAGCTGCGTCGAGCCGCTCGTTCCGTAAAGGAAGCAGAACCCGTAGAGCAATAGGGCCGAGGCAAGGATGCCGAGGTAGAAATACTTAGCGGTCGCTTCTTGCGCGGCCCCGTCGCGGCGTCCAAGATAGAGCAAGATGTAGGTGGGGATCGCGATCAGTTCCAGGCCCAGGAATAAGAGCACCAGTTCGCTCGCCCCGGCCACGATCATCAACCCGGCCACGGTCAGCAGCAGCGAGCCGACGTACTCGGGCGTGCCGTTTGAAAACGGTCGTGCCGTCGACAGGACCAACAAGGCGCCGAACAGCAGCCCCAACCACCGCCCGTAGTAGGCCAGCGCGTCGGCGGTGATCGGTCCGACGGTTACGGCCGTCTCGCCCGAAGCCGGTTCGCTTCCCACGCAAAACGCCAAGGCTGCCCCGGCCAGCAGGATTCCGGCCCCCGCGATCCAACTCCATACGCGTTGCGTCTCGAAGAACGCCCCGGCGACGTAAATCACGACGGCCACGGCAATCAGCACGATTTCGGCGTTCAGTAGTCGAATCGTCTCGAGGGACACGCGTCAGTTTCCTTTCGGTGCAGTGTTCTGCGGCGGAGTGGTCTGCGGCGGGTGCGAAGCCACCAGCGGCGCCGCGTCATGTTGATCGGCCCTTTGCATGGCCTGCTCGGTCAGTCTGTCCAACGTGGGGGTCATCCGGTCGAGGAAGAATTGCGGTTGGACGCCGATCCAGACAATGAACACCACCAAGGGCGCCAAGGCGGCCACTTCGCGCGGGCTGAGGTCGCGGACCGGAGGCTCTTTCGGATCGCGCGACGGTTGCCGCAGCGGCCCGAAGAACACGCGTTGGACCAGGTAGAGCATGTACCAGGCCCCCAGCACCACGCCGGTGACGGCCAGTACGGCAATCACTTGATATTGGATCGCCCAAACGGCCGGTGCGTCGGCAAAAGCGCGTTGAAATATCCCCAACAACAGCAGAAACTCGCCGGCGAATCCGTTCAGCCCGGGCAGGCCGATGCTCGAGAAGGTCATCACCAACATGAAGAAGGCCAAGATGGGCATCTGTCGGGCCAGTCCGCCGAGGTCGGCGATTTTTCGGGTATGGTATCGTTCGTAGAGCATGCCGACGATGGCGAACAGGCCGCCGGTCGACAGCCCGTGGTTGATCATCTGCAACACGCCGCCCTGGATACCCAGCCGGTTGACCGCGAAGATCCCCAACATGCAGAACCCCAGATGGCTCACACTGGAGTAGGCGATCAACCGCTTCATATCGCTTTGGGCCAAGGCGACCAGCGCACCGTAGACGATGCCCGCGACCGAGAGCCACAACAGCCAGGGCATGCAGGCGGCCGCGGCGTCGGGGAGCATCGGCAGGTTGAAGCGCACGAAGCCGTAGGTGCCGATCTTCAGCAACACGCCGGCTAGGATTACACTACCGGCCGTGGGGGCCTGCACGTGGGCCAGCGGCAACCAGGTATGCAACGGGAACAGCGGCACCTTGATCGCAAACCCGGCAAACAACGCCAGGAAGATCCACAACTGCACTTGGAAATCCATCGGCTGCTGGGTCAGATGCTCGGTGAGTGTGGCGATGGAGAAGGTCATTTTCCATGCGGCCGGGTCGCCGATCGGATGGTAATAATCCCATAACACGATCGCCAACATTCCCAGGAACGTCAACACGCTGCCGGCCAAGGTGAACAGGAAGAACTTGACCGCCGCGTAACGCCGCTGTTCGCTCCCCCAGACGCCGATCAGGAAGAACAACGGGATCAGCGTGAACTCGAAGAAGACGTAGAACAGGATGATATCCCGGGCAACGAACACGCCCAACATGCCCGTGCACAGCAGCAACAGCAACCGGTAGTAGGCGACAGCTTGCTCCTGAATCGCTTCCCAACTGACCAATATGGCCGTGATCATCAACAGTGCGGTCAGGCCGAACATCCAGACACTTAGCCCGTCCAAGGCGATGTGGAAGCGGATATCGACCGGGGCGTCGCTGCTGCCCAGCCAGGCGAAATTCGTCTCGGCGAACGCCGCGTCGGTCGGCTCATAATTGAACACCAGCACGGCCGCACAGGCGAGCGTCACCAACGCGCTGACCAGCGCGCAGGCCCGGGCCGACCGGTGATTGCCCGTCACCAGCAGCGCCCCCAGCAGGGGCAAGAACACGGTCAGTAGTAAAAGGTTTTCCATCAGCTCGTAATCTTCCAGTCGACTGCCTACGACTTCTACATCAACAACACTCCAATCAACACCAACAACCCCAACATCATGGCCATCGCATAAAACTGGACCATGCCGTTTTGCAAGGGACGCAATATGGAACCCAACAGCGTGGGCAACAGACCGATCACGTTGACCAGTCCGTCGACGAGCACGCGGTCGATCCAGTAGCTTAGCCGGGCCAGGCCGATCAGCGGCAACACGACCAGACCGTAGTAGATCTCATCGAAGAAGAACTTCCCGTGCGAGAGCCGGTACAGGCCGAGCCATCCCATAACACGGGCCAGCATCCCGACAAGTTTTTCTCTGGCGCCCAAATAGAGCAGCATTGCCAGACCGATGCCGGCCACCGCAATCACGCTGCTGACGATGGCGATGTTCAAGTGCGAGCCGCCTTCGGCTTCCGCCCCATGGGTCGCCTCGGCCAAGTAGGCCACCGAGGGCGTCATTCCCAGGAAATGGGCGAACCCGTGTGTCAACTCGAAATAAGCACCCACGACCAACGCACAGACGGCCAGGATAACCAACGGCCCGACCATCGACCAGGGCGACTCGTGGGCATGGTGTCCGGCTTCCGGCGGGATCCGCTGGGGTCCGTGGAACGTGAGGAAATAGGCTCGGAACGTATAGAACGCGGTCAAGAAGGCCGTAAACGCGGCCGCTATGTACAAGACGACGTAAAGCGTCAGGCCATGCTCGCCGAAACCCCGCTCGTGTACGGCGGCCAGGATCAAGTCCTTGCTCCAGAACCCGGCAAACGGCACGATGCCGGCCAGGGCCAGGCAGCCGAACAGAAAGGTCCCGGCCGTCCAAGGCATCAGTTTCCGCAGGCCGCCGAACTGGCGAACGTCGATCACCCCGCCCATCGCGTGCATCACGCTGCCGGCGCCGAGGAACAACAAGGCCTTGAAAAACGCATGGGTGAACAGGTGAAACATGCCGGCCGTGATACCCAGGACCGTGGCCGTGCCGAGGCCCAAGAACATATAGCCGAGTTGGCTGATCGTCGAGTAGGCCAGGATGCGTTTCAGATCGGTTTGCGTCAGCGCGATCAGGGCGGCCAACAACGCGGTAAACCCGCCGATGCAAGCCACCACGTGTTGAGCGTCGACCGAGGCCATGAACAGCGGCGTGCATCGGGCCACCATGTAGACGCCGGCCGTGACCATCGTGGCCGCGTGGATCAACGCGCTGACCGGCGTGGGGCCTTCCATGGCGTCGGGTAACCAAATGTGCAACGGGAACTGCGCACTCTTGCCGCACGCGCCCAGGAAAAGCAGCAAGCAGATCGCCGTACCTAAACCACCGCCGACGTACAATTCCGGGCTTTGCAGCATCGTCTGGCCCAGGATGCCCGGGATGACCCCGACCCCGTGGTATCCTTCCGTGGCGACGTCGACGTCGTGGAAACTGAGCGTCCCGTAGGTGGTCCACAGCAGGAACAACCCCAAAGCGAACCCGAAGTCGCCGATGCGGTTGACCAGGAAGGCCTTCTTGCCGGCCGCCGCCGCCGCGGGCTTTTGGTACCAGAAGCCGATCAACAAGTAGCTACACACGCCGACCGCTTCCCAGAAGACGTACAAAAGCACGAAGTTGCTGACCGAGACCAGCATCGTCATCGAGAAGACGAACAACGGGATGTAGCAGAAGAACCGCCAATAGCCCGGGTCGTCGTGCATGTAGCCGATCGAGTAGACGGCAATCACCAGCGAGACACACGTCACCATGGCCAGCATGATGGCCGTCAGCGGATCGGCCCGCAGGGTGATGTCGATCTGGAAATCGCGCGGCATGGGCCGGCCTTCTTCGACCTGCGGAGGCGAGTAGTAGTAAGCCTCGTCAACGGCCGCCCAAGTCCAGAGCGTGACAGTCTCTTCGTAGCCAATCTGATCGTGCTCGTCGCCCTGCCCTTCCGCGTAATCGATGGCCCCTTGCACTTGGAAGACCAGGAGGATCGCGGCCACCGCCGAGAGCCCGATGGCCAGCACGGTGGGCCAGTGGCTTTGCCCGCGCAACACCTTGGCGCCCAACACGGCAGTCAGCAGCGCGGCCGCCAGCGGCAGGGCGGGAATCAGGATCAGGAGTGTGGGGATATCAAACATTCGGGCGATAATCGGTTTGTTCGGGAGTAGGCTTCGGTTTCAGACCGGCCGGGGCCAACTTGGGCCACGGCTCGGCCGGGCCGGAAGGCTCTTCGGGTAACTCGGGCTCCTCGAAGGGCGGCTGGTTGGCTTCGCGCAGCGTTTGCCAGACGGCGATGTCCAAGTCCCCGCTGCGACGGCAAAGCACCAGCACCAACGCCAAGGCGATGGCGGCCTCGCAGGCGGCCACGGCGATGATGAAGATCACCAACATCTGGCCGCCGAAATCGTTATGGAACCGGCCAAACGCCACCAGGCTCAACGACACGCCTTGCAGCATCATCTCGGCCGAAAGGAACATCACGATCATGTTCCGCCGACTGAGGAACCCGACCGTACCGATGCCGAATAGCAAGGCACCGACGATCAGGTAGTTCTGCAATAGGGCCGTTTCGGCGTTCATGGGCTAGGATTGGGGTTGGTTGTTTCGGGTTCGCTGCCGGGCCGCGTGCGGCCGGCTTGGCTGATCACAGCCGCACCGACCAGGGCCGTCAATAACAGGACTCCGGCCACCTCGACGGCGATCAAGTGCCGGCCGAATAGCTCGGCGCCCAGGTGGGCCACATGGTGCTCGGCTAGGATGCCCGCGGATCGATCCACCTCGGGCGGGGCCAGACCGGACGGTTCCGGGGAAATCAGCACGCTGCAAACGGTCATCGACAGCACGCCGACCATCACGATGCCCGTGGCCGACGAGATCATGGCTTCCCAACTGCGACGGTCGTAGGCGGCGCGGCCTTCCGGTCGGGCCAGCATCAGCACGAACAGGACGGTGACCAGAATGGCTCCGGCATAGACCACGATCGTCGCCACGGCCAGGAATTGGGCCCCGTTGAACAACAGCAATCCGGCCGTACCTACCAGGGTCATCCCGAACCAGATCGCACAGTACATCGGGTTGCGGCAGGTGACCGTGCCAACGGCCGAAAGGACCGTCACGGCGGCCAGGATGAAAAACACGCTGCTATGCACCCAATGTTCCAACGGGGCCAATTGCGAGGCGAACAGCCCCAGCGCGACGGCCACCAGGGCCGCTCCGATCAAACGTCCCCGGGCCATGCCGCGGGGTAACATCAGCCACATGCCGATCGCGCCCAGCAGCGTGGCCACCGTCATCACGCTTTGTGAATCGTTCACGGCGTCTCTCCCGTTTCGGACGAGGGCATCGGTTCGGCATCTATCGTCTGGTCGTAGACGCTCAACAGTTCTTCCTTGTCGAAGGCCATCTCTTCACGGCTCTTGCCCGAGAGGTCGTACAGGCTGGTCAGCTCGATCGCATTGACCGGGCAGGCCTCTTCGCACATCCCACAGAAGATACAGCGAAGCTCGTCGATTGAGAAGCTCTGGGGATACTTTTCGCGATCCGGCCAGGGGCTCTCGGCGGCCACGATGTCGATGCAATGGACCGGACAGGCCGTGGCACAGAGGAAACATGCCACGCATTTCACGCGTCCCTGCTGGTCTCGGTTGAGCCGATGCATGCCGCGATAGATCAGCGGAACGGGGATCTCGTGTCGCTCTTCCGGCGAGTGGACCGTCATCTTGCGGCTGATCATGTGCCGAAACGTGGTCGTCAGCCCCTCCAGGAACAAGGGCACGTAGGTCTTGCCCGAAAGGCCCAACTTGGGTTCCTGAAGCCATTTGATGCGTCGGTCGTCGGATTTCATCAGGTGCTCGTCTCCTCGGTTTGCAATTCCGCGGCGACCGGTCCGAAGCGAGGTCGATTGTCGCAGGTCATCGGGGCGCTGAGCATCACCACAATCCAGCAGACGATCAGCGCGGTCCAGCCGACGGCTCCCATGACCAACTGCTCCGAGACGCCCAAGATCGCCGCAATCCGGTCGCCGAATTCGACCCACACGGCCACGACCACCACGTTGACCAACCCTAGCGGCAACATCACCTTCCAGGCCATACCCATCAACTGGTCGAAGCGGAACCGGGGCCAACTCCATCGGGCCAGCATGAAGAACAGGATCGTGGCCGTCACCTTGACCAACAGCACCAGGATCCGCAAGATCGCTTGCCACCAGGGAATCACGTCCTCCGCGCCGGTCAGTCCCCAGAAGTGCCACCCGCCGAAGAACAGGATCACCAACAGGAACGAGGCCGTGATCATGTGCAGGAACTCGGCCACCAGGTACATCATCAGCCGGATGCCGGAGTATTCGGTGTGGAACCCGGCGACCAACTCCTGCTCGGCCTCGGGCAGGTCGAACGGCAGGCGTCCGGCCTCGGCAAAGGCGGCGATGAAGAAGACCAGGAAGCCCAAGGGTTGGACCAGCACGTTCCACGCGCCCGTCTCGGCCTGCTGGGTGATGATCGTGTCGAGCCTCAACGAACCGGTAGCCAGGACGATCCCGAGGATACCCAGTCCCAACGGCAATTCGTAGGAGATGACTTGGGCCCCGCTGCGGAGTCCGCCTAGGAGGCTGTACTTGTTGTTGCTGGCCCAGCCGCCTAGGACCACGCCATAGACGGCGATCCCGCCGACCGCGAACACGTAGATCATGCCCACATCGAGCCCGGGGGCCGCGAGCAGCGGGATGGGATCCGAAAAGCCCCATTCGGCCGGCAGGATGTCAGGCGGCAGCACGCTCCCGAAGGGGATCACCGCAAACACGGCCAAGGCCGCGATGAAAAGGACCATCGGGGCCACGGTATACAGGATCTTGTCGACGTGCCCGGGTGTGAACTCTTCCTTGAAGATGAACTTTCCCCCGTCGGCGATCGGCTGGCCCAGCCCGAAGATGCGGATCTTCGTCAGCGGGATCCCCACCCGGCACGGCCCGCGGCGATCCTGAATCCATGCCGCCACCCAGCGCTCCAACAGCACGAAGTAGGACGTCGCACCCATCAGGCATCCGATCAGCAAGGCGATCTTCACCAGGGCTTCAATGGCGTCAATGGCAAGTGGGGACATTTTAGTGGATGGTGGTTAGTGGTTGGTGGTTAGTGCAAAGCGTGCCAAGCGGCTGCGCTTCAATTTGCAATTCTCAATACTCAATCTTCAATTTGCAATCATTCCCTCTCGGCCAGCAGGTTCGACTTCAAATCAATACCAATCTCGGGAATCTCTCGCGTGGCGGCGCCAAAGTATCCGATCTCACGAGCCATCTCACTGAGCACGGTTTGGGACCGGTAAAGGCCCTTCATGTTCAACAGTTGCCAGTACAGTTTTCCCTCAGGGCAAACTCCGGCCGGTGGACGGATCGCCCAGGGAACCGACTGGAGGATATCGGTTCGGTTCACATAGGAGCCTTCGCGTTCGGCGAACGCGGCCCCCGGCAATTCGTAGTGTGCTCGACTTGAAAGGGGCGAGGGGAACAAATCCTGGACGATCAGCAGTTGGACCGCATCGAACCGCTGGGCCGTCGACTCGTCGATCCAATCGGTCTTGTAGCCGCCGGCCACCCAAACACCGCGGATTTCTCCCTGGTCCAACAGCGGCAGTAGTTGATCGAACGTGCTGAGCGAACCGCCGAAATGCGAAACGACCTCTTCCACGCCCTGCCGGTTGGGACATTTCTCGGCCGAGATCCGAAAACCGCCGGGAAATCGCTCGTCTTCGCCGACCGTCGGCACGGGTCCCAGCACCACGGGGGCCTTCGGGTCTAGTTGGCGGATGAACTTGCACAGCAGGTAGGCTTCCTCGACGGTCAAGTGGGGCGAAAGTACGGCGGCCAGCCGGCCCACCTCCTGCAACCGCCCACGCAGTTCGTACGGCACGTCAGCCGGGACCAACTCGCCGGTCGAATCGCCGTCGCGACATCGGGCGACGGTCAACCGCTTGGGGTTGTGTACGTGCGGGTAGCCGTAGCGGCCCTCGTTGCAGATCCACCAGCGATTGACCAGCGGATTGGTCCGCGGCTTGAGCCGATGGACCCGATCTTGATTCTCTTCGATCCAAATCGAACAGCCGGTCGCACAGCCGGTACATACGCCCGGGTGGCGCCGCATGAACCAGACCCGCTGTCGATACAGGAAGTCCTTATCGCCCAGCGCCCCTACCGGACACAAGTCGACCACGTTGCCCGAAAGGTTGTTGTTCAACGGGAAGTCCCGCATCACGTCGATCTCTTGGTGGGCGCCGCGGTTGATGACCATCAGCTCGGACGTCCCGGAGACCTCACGCACGAACCGCACGCAGCGACTGCACATGATGCAACGATCGACGAACAACGTAACGCGGTCGCCCACGTCGCGGCGCCGGCTGGTGAACGGTTGAATGTCGGCCCGACGCTCGTCCTGCCCGTAGTCGAAATGGTAATCTTGCAGGGCACACTCGCCCGCCTTGTCGCAGATCGGACAGTCGACCGGGTGGCGCAGCAGGAGATCTTCCTCGACCATGGCCCGGGCGCGCTGCACCTTCTCGCTGTTGGTTACGATCACGGTGCCGTCGGTGACGAACGTATTGCATCCCGGGGCCAGCTTGCCGGTCATCTGGATCTCGCCCGTCTCGGCGTCGCGCGTGCCGACCTCGACCAGACACATCCGACAACTGCCCGCCACCGACAAGGCCGGGTGCCAGCAGTAGTGCGGGATCTCGATCCCCGCCCGCTTGGCCGCCTCAATTGCGTTGAGACGCGCCCGATCGGGGATTTCGATTTCCTGGTTGTCGATCAGAACAGTGGCCATGGTGGCAGTGGTTAGTGGTTAGTGGTTAGTGTGCAGTACCGACCAGCGCGAGGGCCGGGGCGGTGGATTGGTAGCCGGTGGGATTGGTTTGTTTGATGTGGTCTTCCAGTTCGTCTCGGAATTTGCCGATCGCGGTTTTGATCGGCCAGGCGGCTCCGTCCGAGAGGCCGCAGATCGTGGTGCCGGGAATGATTCCAATCGTATCGCCGATCTCTTTCAACAGATCGAGGTCCTTCAGCCGTCCCTTGCCGGCCTTGATCCGCTGAAGCATTTCCAGGGCCCATTGGGTCCCCTCGCGGCAAGGCGTGCACTGGCCGCAGCTTTCGTGGGCGAAGAAACGGCAACTGTTGTGCAGGAAATCGAGGATGGGGTAGGTCTCGTCCAGCACCGTCACACAGCCGGTCCCCAACCCCAAGCAACCGACCGTTCCCGGGCCCACGAAATCCATCCGCACGTCCAACTCGTTCTCGGTCATCAGCCCGGTGCTCAAACCACCCGGCACGACCGCCTTGGCCTTGCGGTTTTTCCAAACACCACCGCCGAACTCGTCGATCAGTTCGCGGCAGGTGATGCCCAACGGGACCTCATAACAGCCCGGGCGATTCACGTGCCCGCTGATGCCGAACAGTTTCGGGCCGTAGCTGCCCGGGTCGCGCGGATTGCTCGGGTCGGAGGGCGTGCCGATCGACTTGAACCACTCGACGCCCCGCTGGAGGATCTGTTTGACACAGGCGACCGTCTCGATGTTGTTGACCACCGTCGGCTTGCGGAACAGTCCTTCCACGGCCGGGAACGGCGGTTTGATCCGCGGCCAGGCCCGTTTGCCCTCGATGCTCTCGATCAGCCCGGTCTCTTCACCACAGACATAGGCGGCCGCCCCGCGATGGATGTAAATGTCGAGCGAGAAGTCGTGCCCGAGGAGGTTCTTGCCCAAGTAGCCCGCCTCGTAACACTCGTCGATGGCGGCCTGTAGCCGTTTTCGAGCCAGCGGATACTCACATCGCAGATAGATATAGGCCGTCCTGGCCCCGGTGGCATAGCAACTCAGTATCGTGCCTTCGAGGACCTGATGCGGGTCGAGTTCCATCTGCACGCGGTTGACGAATGTGCCCGGCTCGCTCTCGTCGGCGTTGACACAGAAATAGATCGGCCCGGGATGTTTTTCCGGCAGGAAGGACCACTTCAAGCCGGTCGGGAACCCGGCCCCGCCACGCCCTCGCAAGCTGCTGTAGCGGATCTGGTCGACCACGTCCTTGGGGCTCATCTCCTTCATTACACGGCGCAACGTGCCATAGCCGCCGGAGGCCTCATAGACCTTCCGCGTATGGCTCTCCGCCTTGTTGATGTTCGCCAGAAGTACAGGTTCGTAGGCCACAGGCTTAGTAGGGTTCAGGGTTCAGGATTTGCGGGATTCCGTTTAGCGGTCGCCGGCACGGCGACCCATTTCGTTTCATTTCAACGACGCAACGAATTCGTCGATCTTTTCCTTGGTCAAATTGGTATGCAGTGTCTCACCGGCCAGCATGGCCGGGGCATAGTCGCAGGCGCCGAGGCATTCGGCAAACTCGAGGGTCACCAGCCCGTCCTCGGTCGTCTCGCCGGGCCGGATGCCCAGCTTCTCGCACAGATACTCCAACAACTCCTCGCCGCCGCGGGCCGCACAACTGAGCGAACGGCAGATCCACACACGGGTCTTCCCCAACGGCTTGTCCTGCTTGAAGAAGCCGTAGAACGACAGCGTATCCTGCACTTGGGCGGGGGCAAGTTCCAACAGTTCGGCGATCTCCACCACGGCCTGCTCCGGCACATAGCCCAAGCGCTCGCTGACCAGATGCAACGCCGGCAGCGTAACCGCCTGACGCGTCGGGTAGCGCGTGAACATAGCCCGGATCGCCTCGCGAATCTCGTCGGTCAAGATGGGTTGGTTGGTGGTCATGGGTCGGTTGTGGTTTGTTGCAAAGCCGCAAGCGGCCGTTAGCGGTCCAGTTCGGCGGCGATGATGTTTAGGCTTCCCAGCACGGCCACCACGTCGCTTAGCGTGTGGCCGCGGATTAAGTGGGGGAAGAGGGCGAAATTGATGAACGACGGCGGGCGGCAGCGGGCTCGATAGGCGCAGTTGGTCCCGTCGCCGACCACGTAGAACCCTAACTCGCCGTTGGGCGCCTCGGTGGCGGCGTATGACTCTTCGCAGGGCGCTTCCAGGCCGTGGTCGGTCATGGCTAGCTTGAAATGGGAGATCAGACCCTCGATCGTCGAGTGGACTACGCCCTTCTCCGGCAGGATGGCCCGTTGGTCGTCGCCGATGTTCACCGGCCCCGGCGGTAAGTTCTCGATCGCTTGCTCGATGATCTTGAGGCTCTCGCGGATCTCGGCCATGCGGAGCAAGTAGCGGGCGAAACAGTCGCCGGACTGCATGCAGCAGACGTCGAAATCGAAATCGGGATAGGCCAGATACGGCTCGTCGCGACGCAGATCGCGCGGCACGCCGCTGGCCCGACCGATCGGGCCGGTCACACAGCGGTTGATCGCCTCTTCTTTGGTCAACACGCCGATCCCCTTGGTCCGATCGATGAAGATGCGGTTGCGGTTCAGCAGAGCCTCCGCGTCGTCGAGCTTCTTGGGCATCTCGGCCAGGTACTTGCGGATCATTTCGATCGCGATCGGCGAGAGATCGTTCGTGACCCCGCCCACCCGCGTGTAGCTGTTGGTAAACCGGGCGCCGCAGATCGCTTCGAGGATATCGAGGATCGGTTCCCGGGGATTGAAGGCGTACATGAAGAACGTGAAGGCCCCGGTATCCAATCCTACGGCCGCATTGCAGGTCAGGTGGTCGCCGATCCGGGCCAGTTCGCTGACGATCACGCGGAGGTACTGGCAGCGCGGCGGCACTTCGATGTCCAGCAGCTTCTCGACCGCGTGGTGCCAGCCCACGTTGTTGGCCACCGGCGAAACGTAGTTCATCCGGTCGGTGACCGTCACGTATTGGTTATAGTCGAGCTTCTCGCCGAGTTTCTCGAATCCCGAGTGGAGATAGCCGATATCCGGCATGGCATCGACCACCCGTTCGCCGTCGAGCTTCAACACCAGCCGCAAGGTGGTATGCGTGGCCGGATGCTGGGGCCCGACGTTCATCGTCCACAGATAGGGCTGTGGCTCGTCATGGGCCAAATCGCCGGTCGTGGTGGCGGGAGTCAGGGGCATCTCAACCTTCAGCTCTGGTAATCACGGGCAAGTTGTGCCGCTCGCCGCGGCCTTGCAACGGATAGTCTTTTCTAAGCGGATGATCCTCGAAGATGTCCGGCAGCACGATCCGCCGCAGGTCGGGGTGGCCGGCAAACCGGATCCCGAACAGGTCCCACACCTCGCGTTCCAACCAGTTGGCCCCTGCCCAAAGGTCCGTCATCGTGGGGACCGTCGGCTCGGGGTCATTCAAGAACGTGCGGACCGTGATCCGCTCGTTGGTCTCGACATTGGCCAGCAGATAGACCATCCCGAAACGGTCCACGGCGTCGCGGTAGTGCAGATAATCGACGCACGTAATATCCACCAACAGATCGAAACCGAGCCCTTTCTTGAGCGTCTCCAGCACCTCGTGAATCGACTCCAGCGGCGCCACGACCCGCGTTTGGTCGCGGAATTCGCTGAACCCGAGGCCTTCGAAGGCGGCTTTCAGGGCGTCGATGGTTTTCGGCTCGGCCATGGTTTTACGTGGTTGATTGGTTGCAAAGCGGCAAGCCGCGCTACTCTTGTAGGGCTCGCTTGGGTTGTTGACGCGAGGGGGCGTCGAACTCGCGCCCCCAGATCTTGCCTTCCTGCTGGATCTTCTCCTGCAGGTCGACGATCGATTGGATTAGTTGCTCCGGCCGCGGCGGGCAGCCGGGGACGTACACGTCGACCGGGATGAAGCGGTCGATCCCCTGCACTACGGAATATGTATCGAAAAGCCCGCCCGTCGATGCACAGGCGCCCATCGAGATGCACCATTTCGGCTCGTGCATCTGCTGCCAGATCCGCTGTAGCACGGGCATCATCTTCATCACCACCCGGCCGGCAACGATCATCAAGTCGCACTGCCGGGGGCTGAATCGGAACACCTCGGCCCCGAATCGGGCGATGTCGTGCTTGCTGGCGCCGGTGGCCATCAATTCGATCCCGCAACAGGCCGTGGCATAAGGCATCGGCCACAGACTGTTCTTACGGCACCAGCTTACCACCTCGTCAAGCTTGGTGACTCCGACGTTTTCGGGTAATTCGACTATCGCCACCGGAAGACCCCCTTACGCCAGTCGTAAATCAGTCCCAATGTCAACAGCCCGATAAATACCATCACGCCAACGAAAACCGTACTGTGATTCTGGATCAACAGCTCGGCGGCCGGCGATTCGGAGTTCCGTAGGGCCGCGACCGTGGCATCGATGGCCCGCGCCGGGGCCTCGTCCGAGATGGTTTCCATGGCCGCCAGTTTCGCCGGTCTGGCGGTCACGGCCCAGGGGTAAAGGAACAACAGTTCCACGTCGAAGACCAAAAAGGCGATTGCCAGCAGGTAGAACCGCACGTCGAATTGCCGGCGAGCGCCATGGATCGGGTCCATGCCACTCTCATAGGGCATCGCTTTCACCCGGTTCTTACGGCCCGGGTTGAAAAGGTTCCCAATCACCAACAGCGCAATCGCCAGCCCCAGCAGACAGCCGACAAACAACAGCACCGGAAGTATTCCACCGTGCATTCGCGGTACGCTCTCTTCCTCTTCTTCTGTAAAACGGGCAAGGTTGGGCACATTTTAGGAAAGCCCGTGACGACCGTCAACCAGGGGAAAGTCAGAACTTATCGGTCCCTTTTGACAACGGAAGCGAGATGAGTGGAGCGTTCCTCCCCCAAAGCACATAGAATGCCCCCCTGCCCCAGGCTGCGCACTTGAGCATTCTCTGGGGCCAACGGAAGAATCCGCCGTGACACATGCCGGGCTGACCGTCTAACACCGCGTGGCCGCGGTGGCTAAACGAAAAGGTCAGAAGACGTCGAGGATGAAGTGGTGGCCCTTGTGATACTTCACGCCTGTCTTGACCGTCTTACTGCCCGGGAAGAGTAGGTGTTGGGCGCCTTCCCAATCCTTGCGGTGCGCGGGATAGTAGTTGTGCCACTGCTGGTTGTAGACCGGCACGCGCATCTCCATCGGATAGCGGTAGTAGAGGTCCTCGCTGCTGCGATAGTAGTCTTTTCCCCAGAAGTTTTGCGGGTAGAAGACGTAGGGGTAGTGATACAAGCGGTTCCAGTCTTGCGTGGTGTAGGTACGGCCCCATTGGCGACCGTACGCCTGCTGCGCCTGGGCATCACCGACGCTGAAGATGGCAAATATCGCGGCCGCACACAGCAGCACGAGCATGGTCCGACGGATCATGGAATTCCCCCCTGGTTCGCTGGATGGCAGACGTGCGAACGCCCGCCTTGGGTCGAGATACTAACTGCATCGGCAAGCCCTACCGTCGTTATTAAGGGAATATTCGTTACAAACGGCAAAGTTTAGTGGGGAGTGGTCAGTGGTTAGTGGTTAGTCTTGTAAAGACGCGACCACTTGGGCCAGACCCTCCCGATAGGTGGGGTAGTCGAGCTCGAAGTCTAGCTCGTCGAGCATTCGCTGGTTGCGGACTCGCTTGTTGCTCGAGGCGTGATGCTTCGCCAGGACCTCGGGCGAAGGCGGTTCATATTGCGGCCGGGGTGCGCCGAGCAGTTCGGCCAGATGATCGAAAAACGGCTGCCGCTCGGCCGGATGGCTGTCGGCAACCAGGTAAGTTCGCGGAGGATGTGCCCAGGCTTCGGCCGCCAAAACCACTCGGGCGGCGTCTTCGACGTGGATCACGTTCAGGTAGCTTTGCAACGGCACCCTCAAGGGCCGACCGGCCAGGAGGTCGGCCTTTCGCGGCAGTCGGCCGGGTCCATAGATGCCGGCCAATCGCAGAACGATCCCCCGATCGCCCAGCGGATGCTCGGCCAGCACTTTCTCGGCCGCCAGGAAGGCTCGACCGGCCTCTCGGGTCGGCCGGCATGGCGAATCTTCATCGACCCAACCGCCGTCCGTCTGGCCGTAGACGCCGGTGGAACTGATCGTGATGATCCGCTTCGTTCGAGGCGACAAAACATCCAAGACGGCCCGAAGACCCTCGGCGTAGACCTGCTCTCGTGTGTTGCCGCTTTGGGGGTCGTGCCCGACGGCATACAAAACAGTCTCCGCCTCGGGCAACCCGGCCAGCGTTTCCGGCCGAGTCACATCGGCAACGATCGTTTCGACCCCGTCCGTCTTCTCGGCCGTTCGCGTAACACCGATCACTCGCGCCCCGTCCGCCAACCAGCGTCGGGCAACAAAACCCCCCAGGTAACCACAACCGACAATAAGTTTCACACCAGAATCCGCCATCTCTACACCCCGTTTAGCCGAGGTTATTCATGAAGCGACCCACCGCCCCGATAATGGTGTGCCACGGCTGTGTCAGCCGTGCCCAAGTCGGCTGCAGTTTCCCAACTCTGCACGGCCGACACGGCCGTGGCACACGCGTGAGCAATCCCCTTCAGCGGTTGCGTTTGTCCGACGTTTTTCGCGCCATCATCAATCATCCAACCCACCCGGATCACTCCCACCGCCACCATGCGATTCCAAGTACCCCGCCAACATAATCTGGGCGGCCACCTTATCGAGCCGCTTGCGACGGCGTTTCTTGGTCATGTCGGCCGCCATCAGGGCGTTTTCGGCCTCGAGGCTGGTGAACCGTTCGTCGTAATACTCGACCGGCAGGCCCGTCACTTCCGTTAGCCAGGCGCCGAACTCTTGCGATTCGATCGACTTCTGGCTCTCGCGGCCGTCCAGGTGCACGGGCAGTCCGACGACCCAAAGGACAACGTCTTCTTCTTCGGCCACTTTGCGGAAGCGTTGGGCGTCTTGGTCGAGGCCGCGGCGCGTGTAGTTTTCCATCGGACTGGCCAGGGTGCGGCCCGGGTCGCTGATGGCAATGCCAATGCGTACCGTGCCGAAGTCGATGCCGCCGACGCGGCCTGGGGGGGATTCGGGGTTGCTGGGGTTCATTGCAAAGCGTGCCAAGCGGCTAGGGTTCGAGGAAGTGGCCTTCCCGGAGGAAACGCAGTGTGTACTGGTGGACCTTGGGGTCATTCATTAGGAAGGAATGTAATACCGGCACAACGGTAAACTCCTTGGCGCCGGCCAACCGCGCACTGGCCACGGTGACCGTGCCGTCGTCGTCGCCGGGCAACAGCGGATTGAATCCTTCCTGGTCGCCCCTGCCGCCGGCGATGATGCCGAACTGGCACTCGGGCGTGGCCAGCTTGCCTTCGAGTTGGTCCCACTGGACTCCAAGCTGCTGGCCTGCCTCGCCGGTGAGCGTTTTGAACAGGCTGTTCTTGCCCAAGGCGTCCGCGGCCACGGACCCGTGGTTCGGCGGGCCCAGCATCACGATGCGATGGATCCGCTTGTCGGGCCGGCGATCAACGGTCGACGGGGGCGAGCCGCCCGGGTCCTTGTCGCTGGTTTGGTCGCCCAGGTAGTGCCGCACAATGATGTTGCCCATGCTATGGGCCACGAAGTTGATCTCCTCGATGCCGTCGAGGTTCTCAACGATTCGAGCCAGCGCCCGGGCATGGCCGCCGACGTCGCGTCGCGTGCTGGGGAAGGTAACACTAAAGACCGAATAGTCGCCCTGCTCTTGCAGATAGCGGGTAATCATGGCCATGGAATCGCGGGTGCGAAACAGCCCGTGCAGCACGATGACGGCCTTACCCCGCATGGGCGGAAGCTTCTTATTGCGCCGGATGGACTGCAACTTCCGCTGGCACTGGTGAAAGCTCCCCGACGCGTGACGCAAGTTCTGCCCGTCGAGCAATCGGCAATGGCCGGTCAACACGTGGCGTTGGATCCGCCACTGGTGGAAGAACAGCTCGTCGGCCCAGAACTGCTTGCCGCCCATGGTGGGCATGTTCGGCTCGGCGGCGCGAGATGGGATCGCGATGGTTAGCAGGACCACCAACGATAGTGCAGCAGTGGTTATCCGTGCGAACATTGCGAATCGGCAAGCCGTTTATCGCCGGTAAATAACAGCGGGAAAATGATGTCACTCGTGCAGCAGGGAATCCACACGGCCGCGAACAGGAAAACGGAGACCACTCCCCAGGTGACCAGGCTGACGTCTTCGCCCAAGGCCATGGTGATGTGCAGCAGCGAGGCCGCGGTGCTCAGCAGGACGTGGCCGGCGTGCGACTCCTTGGTTTTGGGCCAAACTAGGGCCACGGCGATTCCGGCCGCCGCCAGCGGATTCACCAGCCACCAGGTTTCGATAAACTCCAGGTGGAGGTGCCGGTTCGGCAGGTCCAGCAAACTTTCGCCCAGGTAAGGGATCACGCAGTCGCTGATCGTGGCGATCCCGATGCAGCCGACGTAACCGATCACGATGGTCACCCAAAGTCGCCCTCGACCGTGCAGCCGGTACATGCCCGCGGTGGCCAACGCGCTGAGAAACACGTGCGACGCGTGCGCCCCCTCGAAGAGCGTTTCCGACCAGGCGGCCGACAGTCCTCCGTAGACCAGGATCGCCATCAGGGCCACGCCCGCCAAGGTACCGGCAAGCGTGAACGGCGCGTGGTCTTTTAGCTCGCGAGTGATCTTGCCGAGCATGGTTTGTCGCAATTCCATCGAAGCTTCCATGTGATTCAGTACCGGTTCAATCGACCGGCTCCTCTTCGCCAGCCACGCAAACCAGATGCACGGCATGGCAGTCTTCGCACTGGGCGAGCGAATGGTTCTTGATAAACGACTCCCAATGCCGACGCTGGTCGACTGTAAGGCTGCCGGTTCCTTTGCACAAGGGGCACGCGCTATCCAAGGCCGCCAGAATGGCCAAACGGATGAACTCGGAGCGATTGGGAATCCCTCGCATGGCCTCCCAAAGCGGCTCGTCCACTTTGAAGGTAATCATTTCCTGCTTGCGTTTGTCGGCCATTTCTCGTTTTCTCCCGGAAAACACGCGTAATTCCCGTTGGTTATTACATTGTATTACCTTTGGCGAGCGAGACAAGCGTTTTTCTTGGAAAAGGTCTCGCACTGGGGTTGACGGCTCATATATATCGCATTACGATATATCACATCTCGATTACAAGCGTCTATTTGGAGACGGCAGAATGCAAGATTCGATCTCCCGGCCCCGTGGGATGATTCCGCTGAATCATTCGGAGTTTCTCATCGTTTTGGCGCTGGCCGACGCAGATCGCCATGGGTACGGCATCATGCGTGAAGTAACCGAGCGCTCAAAGGGGACGGTGCGCCTGGGGCCGGGGACGTTTTACGGGGCTATCAAACGTATGATGGCGGCCGGGCTGATCGAGGAGTCCGGCCAGCGGCCCGTGGCGGAGCTCGACGATCAGCGGCGTCGGCGATACTTCCGCTTGACCTCGTTGGGTAAGAAAGTTGCCACCGAAGAGGCAGAGCGGTTGGCCGCACTGGTTCGCGTGGCAGAGGCCAAGCAGCTTCTGGGCGGCCGTACCGCGGCCGCACAAGCGGGAGGCGAACCATGCTGAAGTCACCTTGGTCCGTGAGAATCTCGCTGCGAGTCTACCGAATGCTGGTCGCAGTCTATCCGAAGTCTTTCCGCCGCGAGTATGGGGCCGAAATGACGGAACTGTTCGGCGACTTGCTGCGCGACGCAAGGCGTCAACGCGGGTCGTTCGGCGCCGTGGGACTGTGGTTTCAAGTGTTGTGTGAGATTATGCCCACGGCTACCAGGCAACATTGCCACGAAATGCAAAGGAGAGTTACCATGTTTGGACGTTTACCCACTCCGGTCCGGCTTTTGACATCGCTGGCGATCTCCTTGTTGGCTGCGGCGGTGCTGACGCCGGCCGATCCGGTAAGTCAATTGGTCGTCGCGTTTCCGTTGTTCGGAGTTTATGTTTGCGCACTGCTGGTTAAGCCGCTACCTCGGCCCGGCCGATTGCTGACGAATCTCGCCAGTTTGCTCAACGCGGCCTTCGTGCTCGGCCTGCTGGCCGGTGGGCGCCTATCGGGGCCAAGATCGGTCGAAGTTGCTGATCACCCGGCCTTTCTTATCCTGGCCTTCCTTCCACTTGTGATTACCGCCGTTCTGGTCATGTTGACTTTTTTGGCCGCACGCACATGGGGAAGGGCGAATGGATCCACCCGTAGCGACCGAGCCCCCACGTTGGATTGAGTTTTCGGCGGATTGACAGGTGACCCACCGAACCCGCTTTCAGAAAGGATCGCACAGAATGAGCCTTGGACCAGTGGAAGTAATGATCGTGCTGTCGGTTGCGATGGCAGCGGGCATACTGTGGTGGCTCGATAAATGTCGTCAGAGACGCTAAGCCTCGGAAAGAAACGTACCTGACGACTTGTCCGCTTTGAGCAAGTGTGCCACTGCTTCGCAGAAGCAGTGCTTTGCTTGGGACTCGAACCAGAACAACCTCCCCCCGTCTAGCTGCCGCCGGTACGGCGGCTTGATGCGGAGATACCCTCCGTCAGGAAGGCCGCCGTACCGGCGGCTGCTAAACGGTCTGACGGTCGGCTGCGTTTACAGCTTGAATGTCTTACCCCGAAGAACTCAAACGGCGGCTACAGCCTCTCGATAGCCGGCCGATAGTGGTTAGGCCAAGGCTGGCGAGGGGCTGTGAGTATGACTTCTACCCGGATCGATGTGCGAAACATAGGGTTCCTGCTACCGAGGTGTCATGCGGTGGATTCGGGATTCGTTGCATAAGCGGGAACCGGGCGGCCACAAGGTCGAAATCCGCGATCATTCGGCCTGCTTGCTGCACCCCCCCGCAAGGGCGGAATCGTGGCGAACGAAGCTCTGTCAAGAACCTCTTGCCGGCACGGGCTCGCACGGTTTTGATTTTGGCACGGCAATTCGGGACTGCCCGTACACAACTTACGTGCTGGATAACGGGTCGCCGCGTCTGCGTCGGGAAAGGAACGTATTTCGGAACAGATCCTCACGCTGCGGCTCCGGTCCGGAAACCAATCGAATGGGCGGAAAACGCTTTGCTAACAGTTCGCCAACGGCATCTCGGGTCCAAGAGGCAAAGGGCAGCTACCGCTAATCTGGACAACGGTCGGCGGTAAGTCGGTTTGGTGATATGGATAACGAATCGTAGGTTTGGACTCTTGGCGCCCATCGAGCAACCGGTAGGATGTTTTTGTCTGGCCATCCTTCTTTCCACAGCGCCATTAGATTCACGACTTCTTCTGCTCGGTCACGAGTTACAAAAGGATATGAACGTCATGACAGGTTTGGGTTCATGCAAGCAATTGTTCTGGCGCCCGTTAGTCGGTGTGCTGATGGTCTTCTCGGCGGGCGTCGGGTCGGCGGAGGTTCGCGAGGCCACGCCGGCGGTGGTGAACCCGCCGATTCGATGGGAACAAGCCCGATGGCAGAGCCTCGACGGAACGTGGCAGTTTGCCAAGGATCCGGAGCTGGTGGGCGAAAAGGAGGGTTGGTACCGACCGGGAACCGACTTGCCGGACGCCACAGAGATTCAGACACCGGCCGCGTGGGAGACGCAGGGGATTGCCGAGCCGGGCATGAGCCACGTCGACAGCCGGCGGATCGTCTTTGAGCCGACGCCGCGCATGCTACGATCCAAGT